>Ga0206127_1003621_pt1 | contig 14106 bp, 8 predicted proteins | sample Helgoland_Spring_6_FD_148646 | JGI IMG/M metagenome (GOLD analysis project Ga0206127, IMG submission 148646) | Pelagic subsurface seawater microbial communities from Kabeltonne, Helgoland, North Sea - Helgoland_Spring_Bloom_20160419_1 | ecosystem: Environmental > Aquatic > Marine > Epipelagic ...
AGATATCTGAGGCACTTACGATTGGGCCATTATAGCGTTCAAACAATGAATAAAATTTAGCAGCAACTTTAGTAGTTTTTGTCAAATTAATATTAATATTTGCTCTCAAGTTTGATCGATTAATATCAATATTATTGTTGAAATTATTTAAAGGATCTATTTTAAGCAATCCTTTCTCATTAGAATTAGACACAGATAAGTAATATTGGGCTACCTCTCCACCTCCATTTATATTAACATTTACTCTTTTATTAAGTGCAACATCATTAAATAATTCATTATACCAATCTACATCTGGATACAAATTAGGATTTAATCCATTTAATGTTCCTTCAATTTTGGGTTTTGAATACAATAAAATTGCTGATTGATCTCTCATTCTTTGCGCTCTGTTATAAAGCTCCATATAATCAACAGCACCTAAAAAACTATTGATTTTGGAAGGGCTTGAAAACGCACTTTCAAAGCGAACAGAAACCTTAGCTTTTCCTTTTTTACCTTCCTTAGTAGTAACCAATACCACACCATTTGCTCCTCTAGCACCATATAAAGATGTTGCTGTTGCATCTTTCATAATTGAAAAAGTTGCAATGTTATCGGGTTCTATTCTAGCCAAATCTGAAGTAGTGATTTGTAAACCGTCCAATAGAATTAAAGGACTATTGTTAAATCCAAATGTTGTAACTCCTCGAATAAAAAATGCAGCATTGTCTTGACCTGGCTCACCAGATCTTTGATAAGATATTAAACCAGAAATTTTACCCGCTAAAGTATTCGTAATGTTTGAGGTTGGTTGTTTTAATTCTGAGGCTTTAATGGATGTCATTGAACCTATAACACTATTCTTCTTCTGCTTTGAAAAAGCAACAATCCTAATTTCGTCTAGTTGATCTGCACTCTCTTTTAAAATTACATTAATTTTTTTTTGATCTAGAACTTTAATTTTTTGAGTTTCAAAGCCTAAATAAGAAAATTGTAATACTGCATTTGGAGTAGTAATATTAATAACATAATTTCCATCAAAATCTGTTTCAGCTCCATTTGTAGTTCCTTCAACAATTATTGATACACCGGGAAGTGCTTCACCTTTTTCATCTACAACTTCACCTGAAACTATAACAGTTTGAGAAAGTAAAATACTTGGAAAAAACAAGCATAAAAATGGAATAATTTTAAAAAATAAAACGGTTAATTTATTCATACTAAATGTTTAAAAATACCATAGCAGGAAATTTTTCCTGCTATGAACTATGAACTTCGAATGTGTATTATAATGTTATTGTTTAATTAGTTTCCTAAACTGACCATTAACCTGTAAAAAATACAGCCCAGGTTTTAGGTTTCTAATTGACAACTCATTTGAATTTATTGTTTTTTCAAAAATTTGTTTAGAATTAATATCAAAAATACGAATATCTTTCTTCCCTTCTAAATTTGAAAAATAAATCATATCGGTTGTTGGATTTGGAAAAAATTCCACACCTACTTTAGTATAATCATTAACTGAAGCAGTACCTTGTAATTGAGGCCCCATAATGTCATCTATATAAAATGTGGTGTTTGGAGTATCTCCTCTTCCTAGAAAAATAAATACATGATCAAACTCAACACCGTCTGCAAGTTCAGAAGTATTTAAATATACCGTTTGCCATTGATTCTCAAATATAATTTCTTCATCCGTTTCATATTGAGCACTTATTTCACTATCATCTCTGGCATCAGCAACTTTAAATCTAATTCCTGTTGTTACTGGTGAATACACTCTAAAAGAAAATATATCATCCTGAGTAGCATCATATGGGGCGTTAAGTTGTAGGTGAATTCTTTCCCAGCCACCCCATGAGTTACCTTTTTCCCATTTCTTTACCATATTAGCTCCTCCAGCTGGATCAGAAACAGTAGTAAAAGGAGCTGCTGGATCTCCCATAGACTCAATAATAGTTGTTAATGAATTTCCATCAAAGTCATCATAAGTAACTAAGTTAATAGCTGTTGAAGTAGTTGTAAAAGTTGCTGAAACTGCTGTTACAAGTTCTTCATTTTCAGCGTATTCAATAGTATTTTCTTTAATCCCATACCAATAGGTTGTATTTGCAGTAAGTAATACATCTGGTCTAATTGTAATATTGGAATTATTTGAACTTAGAGAGGCTGTCATAGCTACTAAAGCACCGTTTGCATCATTTTCTCTCAATTCTACAACATTAGAAGCATCTTCAATAGAAGTATTGTCAATATTTCTGAATTGAAAATTAGATGAAATTACTGGCTTTGTTGTTAATGCAACATCTGATGCGTTATTTTCTGGATTTAGCGTATTTTGAACAACTGGTGCTACATTACTTTTGAGATAGTCATCAAAATAATAAGTATCACCAATAGAGGACCCTCCAGTACCGTCTTTATCAAAATAAATTTGTGCTCTATCATAATTAGTTGCAGTCACAGCTCCATAATTAAAGACCAATTCTACCCAAGTATTAATTTCTGTTACTTCTATTGTTTGTTCTTCACCCTGACCATAATCTGGATAGTTTTGTAATCTAATTGATACACCGACGGGCTTATTTACCCATACTTTTACCTTTATAAATGGAGTTTCAGCAAAATCAAGCGGCAATAATGGAGTAACACCATTTACTAAAGAGTTTTCTAAACCTGCACTTCCTCCATTGTATGTATATTCACCAACATTATCTGAAATGTTGATTCCAGACTGATCAGGATTTTCAATAACAGCAAAACCAACTCCACCCCAAGATTCAAATCCAATATTTGTATTTGTGGTATCAAAATCAAAAAGCATCTCATTAATATCTCCAGTTACGACCTCTTTTGTTGTAAAACTTGCAGACACTCCTGTAACAGGCGTATCATCTGAATATTCAATAGAGCCATCAATGATACCATACCAATAAATTGTAGAATTCTCTAAATCTATAGATGGGTTTATTGTAATTTTATTTTTATCTTGATTTATGCTTGCGGAAAAAGGAACATCAACACCATTTTCATCACCTATTTTAACAGCAACATTATTTGTTAAATCTGTGATTTCCGAATCATCTAAATTTCTGAAAAAATCATTAGTAGTAATTTCTAAATTTGTAGATATTGTGGTGTCTACCTCACCATCTGCTGGAGAAAATTCTTGAGCAGGAGAAGTGTATAATTCTGGACCTTTAATATCATCAAAAAAGTAAATATCACCTTGGGTTGTATTAGATCCACCAATTTTAATAACTATATTATTCATAAAAATATTAGAATAACTACTAAAATCAAACGTTAATTCAACCCATTGATTTACATCAGATGACTCAACAGAGTCAGATACTTCAATGAAATTACCCCAATCTGGTGAGTTTTCTAAATGAAAAGTGACCTCTATCTCTTCCGTAGAAAAGACTTTCATCTTAAAAATAGAATTTGACACTAAATTAAAAGGCGATGTAAAAACAGTTGTAGGATCAATCACTCCAATACCAATATCATTATTATCACCTGCAGTAAACTGACCAACAAAAGCAGAGGGGTTTGTAGCATCAGAAACTGGGTTGGCAACTTTAGAAAAAGTTGAAGAAGTATTCCAACTATTAAAAACAATATTAGCGTTGTAATCATCAAAATCTATATGAGTAACCTCTTGAGCATTTATAATAAATGAACTTAATAATAGAATGAATAGTAATTTTGATTTCATTGTAAAAGAATTATAAATTAATAATTTAAGATACCTGTTAAAAACAAATAGTTGATAAAATATAGTTGACATTAATATCACAAAGGTAATTGTAAAACCAACAAACGACAATAAAGAAACCTATACAAAAGCTATAAGAAAAGAAATTTAACCTCTACAAAAACTTTGTTAAAAATTATAAATAGCTGAAAAACAGTTTTTTAAAAAAATTAAAAACTTTGTATGTATATTGACAAGTTCACCTCTTTAGATAGATTAAATTTTTTTCTTAATCGGTATCTACTTTGTTCTATACTTGTAATCGCAACATTCATAAGTGATGCAATTTCTTTGGAAGAAAGATTTAATTTAAGATAAGCACTTAATTTAATTTCATTTGAAGACAAGTCTGGATGCTTTTTTCTTAGGTTATCGAAAAACTGAGAATGTGAGTTTCTAAAATGAAGTTCAAAAGCCAACCAATCTTCTTTATCAACAATATGATTGTCTATTTTTTTTATTAATTTTTTTAGAGAATAATGAAGAGAACTATCTTCTATAGCTTCATCTATATTTTTGATATCCTTAATTAAGTCTATAAGAAGTTCTTTCTTTTTTATATTATTTAAAGTTGAAGAGGCTAGTGCAAAGTCTTTCTTTTTAATTTCTAAATTCAAATTTTTCTCTTTTAATAACAATAGTTCCTTATCTGTAGCGAGTTTTTCCAACTCAAACTTTTCTTTTTGACGTTCTCTTTTTTGTTTTTCTAATTGTTTTAACTTTTTTACATAATTATTATTCTTTGTTTTCAAGAATGCTCTATAACCAATAAATATTATAAAAAACAACAACAAATAAACTAGTTTTGCAGTTCTTGAAATATACCATGGATAAGAAATATAAAAAGGTATTTTAATACTTTCAGTTACACGATTAACCTCAATTTTTGCTCTTACTTCTAGCACATAATTCCCTGAATTAAGTGAAGGCAATTTAATTTCGGATTGATTAACCCAATTAGACCATTTATTTTCTAACCCACTTAATTTATATTGAAATTGTCTTGAATTACTTATTGGAGACTTAGGTAATGCAACTTTAATTTTTAAAAAATTATTGCTGTAGGGAATGTTTAAATCATTTTTCAAATTTAAAGGAGCATTAATCGTATCCTTTGAACTGATAAATTGTAATGATTTAATTATGGGAGATACTGGAGGGGTTTTATTTAAAATTTTATCAATGTCATGAAATATCATACCATTATCTACACCCAATGCATAAATAGAGTTATTAATTTTTTTGACATTATTAAAATCTTTTAAATGACGATCCCAAATTGCATAAAAAGGCTCTTGGATTTTATTAAAATCATTACCACTTCTAATAACGTACCCTATATAATTTGGTGTAGAGTACCAAAAAATATTTTCATCTTGAAAAATAAAATTAATATTAAGAAGACCATTAAATATTTCTGATGGATATTTAGCTTTTATAAATTCATTAGCTATGGCATCGTAATAGAAAAAACCCTCTGGATTGTAAAAAACCAAATTTCCATCAATTTTACAGAAATAAGCATAAGTTGATATATTTTTATTTTCAACACCATAAAATTCAACATCTGTCAATTCTGTGGCACTATCCGATAATTTTAATCTATAGTATCCCTTTGAGGGGTGAGCAACCCATAATTGATTATATTGATCAAATTCTAAAAACCTTGAAGATTCTCCAAAATTCTCAAATTTTCTTATAAAATTCCATTGATTATTTATTTTTTTAAAAACAGCTACTCCAGAATAAAAACCTACATACATTAGATTTTCAATTTTAGGATGTTTAATAAAAGTCCACGCTCCACCCTCCAAATGAATGGTTTCTAATGAATTATCACGAACAACTGAAAGCCCTTTATCGCTACCAACGATTAAGTCCCCATCAACTTCATCTATATTCCAAATTTGCTCTGTACTGTTATTAACAAGTTTTGGCTCTGAAAAAGAATTTGTTATGTCTTTTACAAAAAGACCTTGGTATGTTCCAAGATATAATGATGTTCCTTTTAAAAAACTTGTATATACTGTTCCAAAACCACTTTTATTGTCAAGTAAATATTTAGTATTGCTATTTAATTCTAAATAACTAATACCAGATTCTGTTCCTAACCAAATGTTGTGATTGTTATCTACAAAAATTTTACGAATGGCATTATTTGATATTCCATTATTCTTATTAAAATGTGCTAATTTTAATCCAGCTTTAGAAATAACATAAAACCCATCTCTAAGGGTTCCTACTACAAATACGTCGTTTATATAAGTTTCTACATCTGTAACTATAGATTTTTCAATTTCGATGTTTACCTTCCATTTTTTCTTTTGCAACAAACCATCTTCTAAAAGCCAAAAACCATTATTTTTTGTGACAATAATTAAGCTTTTCTTTGAAACTTCAAATACATCAATAATATCAAAAGATATATTTTCTGAACCTTTAATTATTTTTTTTTGATTATCTATAATTTCAAATAAGCCAATAGAAACGTCTTGAACAAAAACTCTATCATTAGAGGAAAAAAGTTTGCTAAAGCCCTTAATTGCGGGAAGTGTATTCAACTGACCGCTTTTTGGATTATAACTATAAATTTGTTGAAAAGACTGAAAATAAACAATATCATTTATTGACTCAATATTTAAAAATACAGGAAGTAATGGTGCATTTTTTGTAGGGTATTTAAAGTATAAACTTGAATATTCTAAAATTCCTTTATCATTTTTAAACCAAAATCCAAAACCACCTATACCGGCAGTGTAAATACGTTGATTGTCATAAAGAACGGCTCTTAAATCAGATTGATCCTTGGTAGTGTAATTATGCCAAGAAAAACCATCATACTGCATCAAAGATCCTGGTTTAGCAAAATAGATTTCACCATTATCATCCTGAGATATATCAAATACCTTGAACCCATTTTTAAATTCCTTTTTTGAAAAATTTTTTACAAAAGGACTCCCCAACTCATTAATAGTTTGGCCAGAAATTAAGTTGCTATATGTGAATAAGAAAATTAAGGCAGCAGGAAGCCTTTTCACTAAAGGATAATAAAGAAACTTTATATTTAATTTAAGCATATATTTATCTAGGTTTGAAATTTAATATTATACTATTCAAACTATTTATGATAGATAAAAATAATATTATTTTTTTAAACTGCTTTTTTAATTTGGCTTCTTAAATCCTTCATAAAACGATGGAAGTCTACAGTAATTCTATGTCTATTGGTATTGATTTGTTTCATATGAGGATGACTAACCTCTCGTTCGCACAAAGATTTAATATTTGAAGGTCGTTTCCATATTTTTTTTAATGCCAAAGCTAGTAATTTACTTTGCTGTTCTGCACCTGGCCAAATACATCCTAGAGGTTGAAACATCCCTATAAAAAAAAGATTATCGTATTTCGGATGAAACATTTTTAAATAAAGTGGAACTGGGCCCTCTCTGTAGTTTAAAAATTTTTCATCAAAAAAAGGATGTGCTAATGCGAAACCAGTACAAGCAATTATTACATCAAACTCCTCATTAGTATTGTCTTTAAAAAAAACTTTTTTCCCATCAAATCGATCAATTTCCACTTTAGGCTTTATTTTACCATGTCTAATTTTATACAACAACTCACTGTTAATTGTTGGATGGGTAGCACCAAATTTGTGATCTGGTTTTGGCAAGCCATATATTTTATTTGACCCATTATTTATATTAGCAATTAAACCCGCTACAAGATTTCTTAGAAAAATAGGCATAAAACTCATCTTTGTAGCAAAAACATCAGTTGGTTTTCCCATTAAAAATTTAGGGATTATTCGATACCCTCTTCTCCAACTTAAAGCTGTTTTGCTAGATACACGACTAGACTCTACAGCCACATCACAAGCAGAGTTTCCACCACCAATAACTAAGACTTTTTTATCTGCAAAAGGTGCTGCTTTTTTATAGTGATGAGAATGTAAAAAACTACCTGAAAATTTACCTGGATAGTTCGGATATTTAGGTTCCCAATGGTGGCCATTACAAACAACCAAGTCTGTAAAGGTTTCTACCTTCTTATTTTTATCTTTTAAGGTAGTTACTTCCCAAAGACCATTATCTTGTCTTACACAGCTTTTAACAAGCGTATTAAATTCAATATGTTGATAAAGTTTAAAATGTTTGGCATAGGATTGAAAATAGTTCCTAAGTTCTTCATGTGAAGGATAATCAGAAACCTCTAGACTAAAAGGAAAATCTTCATATTGAGATAACGTTTTTGAACTTATAATATGGGTAGTTTCAAAAACACTAGAATGGCTTTCATTTTCGTTATAAATCCAATTACCGCCTACATCACTATTGTAATCATAGGCTACTACTGATATTCCTCCCTCAATTAAGTTTTTGATGGCAGGAAGTCCGGAGGGCCCGGCTCCTATAATACAAACATGTTTAGTCAAAATAAATCCTTATTAGTCAAAGAAAATTAAAGATAAATAATAAGTTGATTATTCTTATAAGAAATTTAGATAATTCTAAATGTATAAAAAGGATTTTAGCATATATATTAAAGAAGAAATAAAGAAAAACCCAATAACTACTTGTCCACTTTGAGTAATTAAGATCTTATGTTTTTTATTTAATTTATTGTGTAACAAAAAACATGATGAAGCTGTAAAAACAGATAAATTGATGAAAAAAAGTGTTTCATCTCTAATAACAATGGCTAAAGTACAGACTAAAAAGGTAAATATAGCATTAAGAAATAGTAGCTTAAATTCGCTTATATAAATTTTTGTTAATAGATAATTTAGTAATAACATTAGCACTAAAATATACCCAATGGTTGAAAAATCAACTATAGTTTCAGTTTCAAACTTGAGCAATCGAATAATTGTATAGGAAACCATTAAATGAAGTAGCAAAGAAAATAAAAGGCTACTGCTTTGAGCTGTTTTTTTTAAAATTAGAATTAAAATGATTAAAAAACCAAAGAACCACATATTTAATTCAATTTTAAAAAATTTAATAAAAAAAAGAGGGGGTAAAAAAGAAGCCAATATGAAAATATAAAAGCCTAAGCCATAAAGGTCATTTATTTTTTTTGAATTTTTATGTAGCCTACCTGAAAGTAGTGAAAAACTAATCTTTTTTTGAATAAAACTACATGCAATAAAAAAAGAAATGACGGTGAGTAATGTTGCAGGAAATGCAAAAAGTAATGTTGTAATCATTTTTAGGGGTTATAAATCAAAATGTTAAAAAACAAAATTAAACAAAATAAAATTAATTTCTATAAAATTTATCTTTATAAATATTAAAAAGCCAAAGTTATTACTTTGGCTTTTCTTAATCTAGGGGATTGATTCATTGCTAATTAATTAAACATTATCAATTCAATCAAAGGGTAAAAATTATTACTATAAAATTAGTTTATTATTAATAGTAATTATATAATAAAGTAGATGTTTATATTCTTAAAAAAAGGTAAATGTTCTCTTTTTGTGTCAAATAAATGCTCTTTTTAGCAACTAGTTTTCCAATTAAGTAATTAGACGTATTTTTATTAAAATATAAATTATTATTTATCAAGATGAAAAGTTAAAAAAAACGACTTTTTTTTTAATCAATTAAAAAATTAACAAACAATAATAGTAAAACAGTATATTTTACCCCCTAAAAAAATGAATAAATTTAAATTATTCTTGCTCTGCTTTTTTATATTTCTTAGCACAACAGCTCAAAGCTCCAGGTCTCAAATTTTAGATTCTCTAAAAATTTCTCAACAAAATATTAGTAAACAAATTTATAAAATAGCCCCTAAAGAATTTTCTAAACTATCTCATCAACACTTAAATAAATTAAACTCCATTGAAAAGAGATATAAACAGACACAAAAGAAAAAAAACCTAAAGAAAATAGCTTTCAATTTTGATCTTCAAGAAATTCGTGAACTCAAAGCAAAAGCAATGCTCAATTTAATGTATTATGGATTTGACATCAGTAACAATGTAGACTCAATTAATTACTATAGAAATAAAATATTATCAATCACTAATAATAAAACACTTAGGGCAAGATCTCATGGTTATACTGGTTATAGTTACTATATATATTTTAATTATTCGAAATCTATAGTGCATTACAACAAAGCTCTTCAAATTTTAGAATTCCCAAAAAATAAAGATTATAGACCAATTCAAATTAGAGTTTTAGTAAATTTAAACTCATCCCTTTTAAAATTAGAAATTATTGATCAGGCAGAAAAAAATTATGCCAAACTAGAGGAAACAATTCTGGATATGTCTTCTAATAAAAGATATAAAAATTACAAAGAACTATTAAAAATAGAAAAAGCTATTATTTTAAATACCAAACAAGAGTACGAAGAAAGCCTTAAAATCTTAAATTCAATTGATAAAAATAATCTAGATACATATGGGTTGAAGCAGAGATATTATGTAAATCTTCATAGTAGTTATTTAGGGTTAAAAAATTATACCTTAGGAGAATATTATTTCGATAAAGCGTATCCTAAAGACGAGTATAAAGACGATAATTATTATTTTAATAAACTTAGATATGCTGTTGGAAATAATAATATTGAAAAAGCGGACTTAAACTACAAAAAAATTAAATCAGATCCTGATAACTCTATTAGCAGCAAAATTTCAAGTGACTATTTTGAATTAAAAAAAGAGAATAACAAAGCTGTTGAACTTCTAAAATTAACACTCAAACTAAAGAAATTAGAAACTACAAAAAAATTTAATGAAATAGAAAAAGTTTTTAAATTTTATAATGACTTCAGTAAAGAGTTATTGGAAATGAAAAGGTTAAATGAGTTGAAGGATCAAAAAATTATTGATAACCAACTTATGTATATCAAGATTGGTGTAACAATTCTAATTGTAATTATCATCATTTTGATTTTTGTAGAATGGACTGCTAGAAAAAAACGTTACCTAGCTTCTCTCATACAAAAATCTCAAAGATCAATTTTGGAAGCAAAAGAACAATTTCTTGAAAATATGTCTCACGAAATTAGAACTCCAATAACCTCAATATTAGGCTATTTATCATTATTAAAAGAAGAAAAATTAATGACAGAAAAACGATTCAATTATACTAATAATGCTATTAAAAATACAAAAAAAATGATGAGTTCGCTTGATAATTTTTTAAACTTAACAAGTTTAGATGGAAATTCAAAGTTTAAAAAAACTGAATCATCAATAAAAATAAATGATTTTATAAAAGAAATAAAATCAATTTTTACAGCTACTTTAGAAATAAAGAAAATTAAACTATATTTTAAAACAAATGCAGAAGATAGCTTAATCATTAATTATGATATAGAAAGTTTAACAATAATCATTAATAACTTAGTTTCTAACGCTATAAAATACTCTAATACAAATACTTCTATATACCTTACTATGTATTTTGAAAAATTGAAACTAAATATAATGCTGAAGGATGAAGGATTTGGAATTGCAGATAATGAAAAAGAGGCTATTTTCTCTAGATTTTACCAAACTGAAAGTAATATCTCTAATAGTGGATTTGGTATAGGATTATCTTTAACTAATAAGTTGGTTAAAAAATTAAGTGGAAAAATTAGCTTAGAGACAGCGTTAAATGTTGGTAGTGTTTTTAAAGTTGAACTTCCATTAATAATTGATAATTACAACTTAAATACAACTCAAATTGATGAAAATTTTAATTTATTATGCTGTAACTATTCCACAGAAATCGATAAAAAAAATAATTTACCTAAAGCATTAGTAGTAGATGACAATACAGAAATGATAATTTACTTAAAAGAAATTTTTTCTGATTTTCTTGATTGTACTTTTGCTTTTAACGGAAAAGAAGCATTAAGTGAAATTAAAGAACAATCTTTTGATATTATTATTTCAGATTTAAAAATGCCCATAATGAATGGAATGGAATTTAAGAATGCATTAAATGAAAAAGGTGCTTCTAAGGATATCCCATTTATTTTTATGACTTCAGTAATTAAACACAATGCAAAAGATATTAACTTATTAAGTTTTGAAGATTATATAGAGAAGCCTTTCAAAAAAGATGAAATTATATCAAGAATTCATTTTGCATTAGAAAAAACTTTCAATAGAAAAAAATTAGCTACTCCAATAGATTCTGATATTGAGTTTGATAGCTCGTCTTCAGAACTCATAAAAAAAGTTAAAAACTGTATTTTAAAAAACATAACAAACCCAGACTTTAATGTTATTTCACTTTGCGATTTATGTGGATATGGTCAAAAAAAATTGAACGAAATCTTAAAATCAAAAATTGGTCTAAGTATCGTTAATACTATCTTAGAAATTAGACTTCTAAAAGCTTATGATTTAATTATTAAAAACAGATATGAAACTTTAAAAGAAGTAGTTTATGCTGTAGGAATAAATAGTAGACCTTATTTTAATAAAAAATTCGAATTGAGGTTTGGAATTAAGCCTGGAGATTTAAGAAAAAAATATAAAAACTAATCTATATATTCCATAGTAAAAAACCTTTAATTAATAACTAATTAAAGGTTTTAAGATGTTATGATAAAAGAGTTGTTTTTATTGTTGTGCGCTCATCATAGCGTTATAAGCCGTTGGATCAAAAGCATTGTAAGCCTCAATAACTTTTCCGTCTTCCCACTGAAACCATCCATATCCTCTGAGTTCAAGAGTTTCTCCTGAAGATTTTGACACACCACTCCAATCATACCAAACGTTTGTAAAAATCTTACCATCATTATAATACATGGTTGCTGTATCTACATTACTATGAGAAATGTTGTCAAAAAACTGATGTCCAACAGCAAAGCCATTCATCATATCATCGATACTCATTTTTACATCATTTACTGCAAAAATTGCATTTTCTGCAAAAATTCCTTCTGCATTTTTAAAATTGTTATCGGTATAGGCTTTCATAAATTTATGAACCCCTTGGGTATAAATATCATCACCTAACATATACCCAGACATTGGATTATTGTCTTTTGATTGATTTGTGTTTTGGTTGCAAGCAACTACAAGAGTTGATAAGCATAGTAGTAAAAAAAGTTTTTTCATAAGTATAAAATATTAGTTTCATTACTAAAGTAATAAAAAAATCGCAAATAAATTTACTACTGAGGTGAAGTGATAATGTAAACTAGGCTTTGATGTGGTTGAAGAGACTTATACTATACAACCCTATTGCTCCCCACATGACATATATAAAATGTGAGGAAGGAATCCAGACATACCCTAAAATTAAATTTGAAACTAGTAAAATACCTAATACAATTAAAAATCGCTGTCTAACCATAAAAATCGCTAAGAATTTATTGGATGTAAAAGAAAGGAGTATAAACCCTATACCTAAAACATAAAGTCCAAGAAATCGATAAATTTGAGTCAAATATTCTCCTAACGTTTCATTACCCTCAACTAAGAAAAGATCTATAAACGTCTTTTTTAACCTTTCTTCATTAGCAACTTGATCTAATATCCAAGGTTCAGAGCTAATTAACCACCTTACTCCAGACAAACAAAGTATACAGCATATAATTACTAAAGGATATTTAATATAGGTGAGTGTAGATTTTTGCATTTCAAATAATTTATATGAATAGTTAAATGTATAATATAATGATAAAATCTTATTCCTATTTATCCAAACTGGATTCAAAGTTATTTTACCAGAAACGTATTCTAATGTATTTTCTGTAACTTACTTTTACATCTAAATACAAGCCATGTATCGCTAATTCATTGCACTTATAAATAAACTTATTCCACATGAATTAATTATTGGTTGTGATCTCTAAATTAGTGGTGTTTGTTTTAATAGCTTCTGAAAAATAGAATTTAAACTTTAGTTTCCCATCTACCTTAATAGCATAAGTACTTTCAAGCCATTCAAATTCAAGCTTAACTTTTCCTTCAGGAGTATTTACTAAAAACTCTCCATAGTGTTTAAGAGAAATATGTGCAGAATTGAAATCAGTGTCTATTTTTACATCTTCAAATGAACGCGTGCTACTAATAATATCGAAAGTTTTTACAAAATCAATAAATTCAGCTTTAGAATAGCGCCTACTATTTTCATAGATGAAAAAATCATCTGTAACCACAGAGTCAAAACTGCTTAAATCACGATCTAAAACCTCAAAAAAAGTTTCAAATGAATCCATAACTTCTTTTTCAGAAATTTTTGTAGGCCTTTGACATGCAAAAATTAAAATAGTGGAAAGTAAGAGTAGTTTTTTCATGAGTTGTAAATTTATATTTTCAAATATAGTAATAGTTAGCTAACCTTTATAAAGGTATCAAAAGACTCAGAACTATTCTAACTAAAAAGAGAAAGAAATGTAATGGT
>Ga0206127_1003632_pt1 | contig 14071 bp, 21 predicted proteins | sample Helgoland_Spring_6_FD_148646 | JGI IMG/M metagenome (GOLD analysis project Ga0206127, IMG submission 148646) | Pelagic subsurface seawater microbial communities from Kabeltonne, Helgoland, North Sea - Helgoland_Spring_Bloom_20160419_1 | ecosystem: Environmental > Aquatic > Marine > Epipelagic ...
TTGATTAACAGCACGCTCAATCCAACGAATAGCAAGCTGACCACTTGTAGTAATTGCTTCAGCAACCAGAAGGTCATAGTAGCGAAAGTATGCATTCCCGATTGCACCATAGACACTATTGAGTGATATCTTCTTGGCCATCTGAATGTTGTTATACTTTGATATATCTTTGAGTAGTTTGGGGTCTTTAGTGTTTTCATAATCTTGTTGTGCCTCTAACATAAGTTTTTTGAATTTTGACCTATCATTATACATACTCTGCATAAGTTCTGGAAGGAAGCCCTGTTTGTTTGTCTTAAACAAAGCACCATTTGGTGTCAGTGTCACTCCTTTAAGAATAGAAGTATCCACTTCTTTATTGAGTAGTTTATCTACAGACATGTTTGGAACTTTCTCTTGTGCAACAAGAGTTTCAGTAGATATGTTGTATTGCATAATTAAATGTGGATACAATGAGTTAAGGTCAAATGACATAACCCATTTGTGCATACCGACCTGTGGGTCTTTTACATATGCACCCTCAAACTTCTCTGCCTTTTCTGCTTTTCTTTTCTGTGAAATGACAATATTCTTTTCACGCAGATAGTTATATATGAGTATATCCCAATACTTGGTAGAACCTAGTACATCCATGTAATTGACCTTTGCATCATAAGCCATAGTCAAACATAGTTCAATGAGTTTCATCTTGTCTTCAAGTCGATCAACGATTTCCACATCCATGATGTTGTATTCGATAAACGATTGAAAGTCTTTTTGATACCACTCACTAAATGTTTCATAAGGATTGCCGTCCTTACGATCACCTAGTTCAACAAATGCAATGTGGTCAAGTCGATATGACTCTTGTGCAGTATAGGTAAACTTACGATAGAGGTCAAAGTAGTCTAAGTGAGAAACACCCTGTATATCAAATACCTGATGCTTACGACCCATCTTGAACACTTCTCTTGAGAATACACTTCTCCAAGGCGACAGTCGTTTAACCTCATCTTCTCCACACAACTTTTCAATACGATTACATAAATAAGGAATATCAAAGAACTCTGTGTTCCAACCTGTAATTATATCAGGTTGATGGCTTTCCCAGAATGAAAGGAACTCTTTGATTAGATGTAGTTCATCACTACATTCAACATAGGTCACATCATCTCGATTATTCTGGAATTTACCTACACCCCAAACAACAAACTTTTTACTCGTGTGGTTTTTTACTGTGATGGATAGAAGTGGTTCTACAGCTTCTTCTGGACTTGGAAATCCATTCTCACATTCAACTTCAATATCAATTGTGACAATAAGTATCTGGTCAACATCATAGTTTATTCTGTTGGGATACTCATCAGCAATATAGTTATAGGAATACATGGTACTACCATGAACCAACTCTGGTTGGTTCTTGTAGTTTTCAACCCACTCTTTTGCTTCTTTGATTGTATTGTGTTGAACAGGTGTTACATATTGTCCTTTGAGTGTTTTCCACTCTGTAGGAGAATTGACAGGAGCATAAAGTGTTGGCGAATATCTGACTTTACGACAGACACGTTCGCCATTTACTACTTCACGCAACAGTAGGGAATTACCCCATTGAAGAATATTTGTATAGAATTTCATTATGTAATAATACCACCTTTAGGGGTAAATGTCAAGAGTGTGTGTAATTATAAACTTTTACTTATTGAGAAAATTCCAGAGCTGTCACACCAATCAGTATCCCAACAATCTTTTTCATCAAGGTCAGTATCGACAAAACTAAATGAAAGGTCTAAACCATAAAAAGATTTAGTGAATGTAATAGAGTAGTCTGTGTAGTTATCTTCACCATTAGATAAGAATGCTTCATTTGCATCATTAACATCATTATCGGTGCTAGAATTACTGAAATCATTGTACCCAACATGAAAACTATAACTCCAACCAGCACGAAGTTCTAAGTCGTAATCAATATAAAAATAGTTGAATTTACCTGTTTCTTGCCAGTAGTCATCAGAAAATGCATAACCTACAGTTAAATCTTGGTATCCAACACTTCCATATACTTCTACATAATCAAGGTCACGATCTTTGTTGTATCCTTCACCAGAAAAATTAGTAGCATCAGCAGTTGGATAGTCATAGTAAATGACACCAATGTCATAAGAAAGAGCTTCTGTAATACTCCCACCATAACCAACATAGTAGTCTAGTTCCATTGCAGGATTTGAATTTCCTGTCAGTTCAAAATCCACTGTTGAACCCCAAGTTCCCACATAAATACCATTCTCAAAGGCAAGATCAAATCCCCCTTGTAGTGCTGGGCCTGTGTCATTTTGTGAAATCCCACGAAATTTATAGTCAGTTGTCAGTGTGACATTTGCTGATGTTTCAAGTGATTGTGCTGTTGATGGTAGTGCTAAGACTACAGCTAATACCATTGTCGCTGATATTGCATGTTTATAAGAATAGTTCATATTTTTTCCTTTTCATTTTTTATTTTTGTTAAAATTTCTTCGTTCGCCTGTAGGAATATTTCCAGTTAATTTCATAAGATAACTATCTACGATAGCCATAGATCGGTGACATAACTCAGGATGTGCTGGATATTCTAGCAACATCATTGGGATGCCCACTCGCCAACTACGATAGTTTCCATTATAAGGATTGTGTTCCGACATAACATATCTCCTTTATTACCATTGGTGTATACAATTAGCTATTATAGCTATACAAGTTACCACGTTCAACAACACCCAAAAAGTTCTTATGTATGCAACTTTATCTGCATTTCTATTGTCACTAAACGCCTTGTTTCCTAGTGCTTTACACCAGATTTTCCAATAACTACTCACTTCTTTTTTCTGCATTGGTTTTCTATATCCCATTCGCCTAAAGGAACACCAGCTGGTTTTAAAACAACATTCCTGAAAACTCCCCAAAGTTTGATAAATTCTTTTTGAGCTTTTGTTTTTTCTTTGTTGTTATTTTTTTTCAAATGGTTTTTCCATTCTTGAATAATACAAGTCAGCTATAAGTATAATTGGTATCAAACAAAATATTAAACACAAACCTACAACTCTAAAAACTAAACCAGCAATTTCTTTTATTATTATCATTTTTTTGACCTATAATCTACGATTGCAGCTTTAATTGCATCTTCTGCTAACACTGAACAGTGGATCTTCACAGGAGGTAATGCTAATTCATCAGCAATTTGAGTATTTTTAATGACAGAAGCCTCATCTAAGGTTTTACCTTTTACCCACTCTGTTAATAAAGAGCTAGATGCAATAGCAGATCCGCACCCATACGTCTTAAATTTTGCATCAACAATAATACCTTCATCATTAACCTTTATTTGTAACTTCATTACATCCCCACACGCAGGAGCCCCAACCATTCCTGTGCCAATATTCTCAACACTTGGGTCAAACTTTCCTACATTACGAGGATTTTCGTAATGGTCTAGTACCGCTTTTGAATAAGCCATATATTAAGACTGACCTACATTTTTAGATAAATTGTAATTTTCTGCAAGAACTTCAGCTTCTTCTTTTGAAGCACAAGAAGCAATAATCATATCACCATATAGCACTTCAAATAGTCCTTGAGCGGTCTTAACTTTCGCAACAGTTGGTTCTTGACCATATTCTTTTAATAATTCCATTTTAATATTTCCTTTTTTTTATAACTTAGGTGCATTTGGATTATTTTTAAATTCATCAGGACTTACAAGTTGTGACCATTTAGATAATTTTTGTCGTTTGAGGCGCATACGATCTATTACTTCTTCGTAGGATATCACATCCCACTCTGCCATCAATTCAAGCATACACATAACATCGCTTATCTCAGTTTTAAGATTATCTATTTCTGTACTATTGCCAAACAATTCATTTCTTCGTAGAAGTTTGGAACAGGCTTGTATTAACTCACCACATTCTTCCATTGTAATTATCAAAAGCTCTTGACGAGCATCTAGTTTGTTCATATCTGTTGCCATACTAAATTCCTTTCATTATACACTAATATTTTATTATTGTCAATTATTAAATATAAAAAATGCTAAACAAATAGAGAAAAACAATAATGTATAAAATTCCATAATCATTTTACAAAAAAACTTCTATTTTTAATGTGTTCTTCTTCAACTTCATCTTTAGATTGACCATAATACGCGACTGCATGGTGATCGTCAATCATATTTTCATTGAGAATACTTCCATCTTTCATTTTAAACTTTCCAAGTATTCTACCATACTTTCCCTTACCATCTTTGCATGTGATAAGTGTTTGTATAGAATCTAAAGGCATATGAGATTGTACATACTCTTTTGCCATCAGTCCAAACTTTTTTTCTGTTAAATCTCTGGTTCTGGACTCTGGTGTGTCAATACCATAAAAACGTATTCTTTGTTTTTTTAACCATACACCGAAACCTAAATCAATATCAACATCTGTTGTATCACCATCAATAACCTTAACTATTTTACATTTATATTCGTACATTTCTTTTCCTATTATACTGCAAAACTTTCACCACAACCACATTGTGCAAAAGCTTTTGGATTTTTGACAACCAAAGATGATCCAGCAAATCCTTCTACCATATGAATTTCGCAACCTTCAATGAAAGAATCAGCTGAGTTATCGATAACTAAAATGTCTTCAACTAAAGTGCCATTTGCAGCATCATCCACTAAATCCCAGCTATACTGATATCCAGAACACCCACCGCTTTCAACAGATACTCTAGCATATCGACCATGCAGGCCAAATCCAATCATAGAATCTAAATATTGTTTTGCTTCTTCAGTTATACTAATCATTTATACTAATTTCCAACCTCTAGAGGTACATTTATATTTATTAGACCCAATTAAAATAAAATCGTTTAAAGATGTACTTCGACAAGTTTTTGTAGATCCTAAATAGTTAACATCATCTCTCATATACCATGCTTCACTAATGCTATTAGTCAATCGAAATGCAAGTTCACACTTTTCTTTATCAGTTAAATTTTTATCAACTTCAACAGTTGCAACTATTTGTGGTTTTGATTTAGATACAGAATGAATAACTGTAATAGTTTCCATAAAATTTTTCTCGTAAGTTTTTACCAAACTACTCAGCATTAAGCAGCCCCCCAATAATGTGGTCGTAAAGCCAAACATTTATATTCTTTATCCCACTTACCAATATTGATATCAGTATAATGTGATCTATGAAAATAATCACTCATTGCATCATCATTATTGAAATATGATGGGCCCTGCATTGCATCTAATAACTGTTGTAAAAAGTCTAATGCATCTCCTGACCAATGTTTGTCTAAATGATACTCATTCACCTGAGGCTCAAAACCACCAATTTGAGTTTTATGAATGGCATCTTTTGCAAAGTCAATGTAACCTTCTTTGATGTTAACAACTAAAGTGCTGTGATTACGAACTGCAATGGTTGCTTTTACATTGTATTTTTTAAGAACTGCTTTGATTGCAGGAGTTAACTCTTTTTTGTCTTCTTGACTAACGTAAGCCATAATTTAATCTCTCTCTTTTGATTTTGTATAACCATTATGACATACTAATCAACAAAAGTCAAGTCTTTTCGAGCTTTATTTTCGTTTTTTCTTAGATAATTCGTTTGCAATCCATTGTTTTCCTAATGGATTTGATATTTTTGCTAGTGCAAGCGATTTTATCTGTTTATATACAGGAGTCATTACATCTTCATCTGTATCATTGTTGTCTACTACGACAAAGTTTTGTCTGAAATACTGGCTGAACTTACCAATATTGGACTGTACATCTTTCCAAGACTTAATTACAAGTGATTCTGGTACACTACGACTGCGTCTTTTATTTCTTTCAAGTGCAGTATCTAACGAGGTATTAACAAAAATCATATGAACATCGTAACCAAGTTGTTTTAACTTTGTTGCTTCATCTGAAATCTTCGCATAGTTTTTTCCTGTGCCGTCAATGATAAGACCAAGACGGCCTTCTGCATAGTTTGATTTTTGTTTCTGAGTAATGTTTTTTGCTTTAGCACGAACAGGGTCACGATCATATTTTTCTTCATCAGGCATTTTTAAGGACAAATTCGCATCTTTCAGATATTTCTCGAATGCTTTATCAGAGTTGACAATCTTTAGACCTAGACCGCCAGTAGTTTGTCTTACAACATAAGACTTACCACTGCCGGGCCCACCAGCAAGAAAGAATGCCTTTAATATATTAGGGTCGTATACGCCCTCTTGTAATTCGTTAAATGAAATCATTTTGTTCCTTTGTCCTTAATCCTGCTACCTAAGCGTAGTGTGTTTTCTTGTTCTGTATGTTTGGTTTTAATTTTTCTACAGTACTCAATAAATATTTATCCGTTTCTGAAATTAGTTCAACTCTCCTATCTCGATTTACAAAGTTTAATTTACGCATTTTTGATTTAGTTTTTTTCTGGGCCATTAAGCGCTCCTAATTAGATTGGGTTAAACATAACATATTTTATATGACTATAGACATCTCCTTTTAGATTAGTAATATCGTATTTTACCTTTTTCGCCAAGAGGTTCTTGAGTATTGCTAGGTGCAGGATATGATGTAGCAAATGAATCTTTAGCAGCTGTCAGGTAAATTTCGTGTTTTTTAGTTGTTTGGTCAAAATTGTGTCTTAATTTAGTAATCAAATAATTACCACTATGGTATGGATCATTTTTCTTTTGATGTTCTTTGCCAACTGTTGGAACTAAAATATTTATCATATCCCCTGCAGCAAGTGTAGTATTACCTGTTATTTTTAAACTAGCACTTACGCCAGTACTCAATTCCATAAATTTTGCTTGTCTTTTTAATATTGAGTCATTAATCTTATTTGGTGTATAACGATATGATGAATTTTCATTAGTATGTTGTGTATCATATACACCATCTGTATTTACTGGATGTAAATGTATTCTTGAATCAGAAAAATCTCCTATAGTGTTTCCTAAAGTATCAATTGAACCTGTTCCAAAAACTGGATTAGACTGTTCACCCTCAAGTCTAGGAAACTCGTTAAAATTATCAAAATATTTGTATTCTTTAGACGAGTAAGTCTTATTATATATATTATATTCAATAGTTTTAGAACTCAACATTCCACCTTGAATATTAACTAACATATCATTATTTGAATTTATTTGAAACTCTAACACTCTAAACATTTCTTTGAGTATTGATACTCTTTTACTTCCTTTCTCTAAAGGCCCTAAATCGTCAACTAAATATGTGCCATGAGTTGAACCCCCTAACATTTTTTCTACAGACTTAAAATGAAGGCCTTTAGTATTTTCAAAGAACATAAAATGAGGAGAACCATATTCTTTAGATATAGCTTCGGTTGCAAGATTTGCTATAAGTTTGTTGGGATGTATGTTTGGTGAAACAACTTTTCTAACACCCTGAGTTGGTTCAATAAACACATTTTTATTGGTATTAATGTATCGTTCGTCTTTTAATACATTACCCACAATATTACTAATATCGTCTGTGTAGCTTTTTGATACTCTGGTACGTTTATCTTTTAGTGCTTCTGGTGTAGTAAAACTGAGAGTCATGAGTTGAGAACTAACAGATGCAGATGTTCGAGAAACTATTTTGTAAATACAAAATGTGGTATCAGTAAAGTCAATTTGTTGATTGTCTAAATTTGGTGTTGTAAGCTTCAATGACATAAATTCTTGACCAATGATTGGGCCATTAGCCGCGATGTTATGAACATCTAAAATAGTAATAGAACCAGATAATGAGTTTGAAAATATACTTTCATATATGTCAATATATTGAACTTGATTTTTTAAATCTAGAACATTACCTGTGATGGTTTTTACTAGCAACTCTTTTACTTCATACTTACCAGCATAATTACTTGATGTGGTTGCTGACATTAGATAATTGATTCCTTAATTATAGATTCATGTTCTTGTACAAATTGGTCTATGTATTTAGGGTCTAACAGTCTAATTTTTCTAAGTTCATTTTGTATAGACTGTTCGTATTCTATATTAGTTACAATAGTTGAACTATTATAAAAGTCTAAGTCACCAGTATATAATGCAGAGTTTGAATACACATTTATCTTGACACTAGTATCGCCTGATGTCTGTGCCTGTTCATAATGGTGTGTACCATTAGGGTCATCATACTTATCTTTTACATATTGTAAAAATTGACTAGTCGCCATAGGCCATTGGTGATATCTGTCTGTGATGTCGTTCACCATTAGTATTACCCAATGTAACTCTGGGTCATCATACATTTTATCTGCAAGACTTTCTGGTGTTTCTCCATCCTTTACATCGTAGGTATCAAACAATAATGTATTTGTTTTTATTTTAGCACGAACACCAACACGCCTAAGTATGTTTGTTACAGCTTTAAAGTTGCCTTGACCAACTGAATCATATGGAATTAAAGGAAATTGATTAAAATACATATTAGAATCCTTCCTCTGCTTTTTCTCTGGTAACTAAATCTAGTTCTTTAAAGTTTAAGGTCATTGATGTTTCCATAGGAACTGCATCTTTATAAGTCTTATATTTATCTCCACCATACTTAACATCCATATTTGTAAGTACACAAGTTCCTATTTTATTTAAATGTGAGTTTTCTTGACCAACATGCATATACTGAATATCAAATGTTGCAGGCATTGTCAGTCGCATTGCTGATGCATCTTTTATTTCTGGTAACATCATTGTTTTAAATTTCTTAACAATTTTTTCTGCCATTGCAGCCTCAGCTGCACTTTTTGGCATCATTTTAAATTCGTATGAAAATTCTCTTTTAGGAATACCTTTAAATGCAAGTTCCATTCTAGGTGCTTTAATAAATCCTCTTTGCATTTCAAAGACTTCTCTTGAACCAGCAAAGCCGGGAAGTAAATCAATTGCACCAAAAGCTGCTCTTATTGCCCCCTCCTCTAGCCCTCCTCTAGATTGGTTTAAGGTATCAACTGCCGTGTCAGCCAAACCTTTTCCAGCTAAAATATCTTGGTATGCTGCAGCCCCAAGCATTGTACCTGTACCTATTTCGGTGTCTGTATAGTCTGCACCATACTTTACCTCAACAGTTGGAGGCATATACATACAGATTGATGTAGACATTCTTACAGTTGCTTTTCTTTTTACACTAAGAGATGTATGAGCTATGTTCATTTTTTGACTAGCAATCTGCTGAAGCCTTGCAGCAACACCATTAGGATCAGAGATAGCATTATTTCTCTTAGGGCCCTCCAAGTTGTCTTCGTAAGCTAGTTCTAACTCTGCTATTTCTATTCTATCTATACCACCGCTACCAATACCCTCAACAATATCTAACCCAGCATCATACCTATCTTTGTTCATGTAATCTAGAACTTCATCTGTTTGTTCATTAATAAAAAATTGAATATAATGACCCTGATTACCATTAGCACCAGCTGGGGCTTCTATGTCAAGAGGAAATGTTAAATTTTGAGTAGAATACTTGCTAAACGCAGCAGCAAAATCACTAGTGTCACCACTTGATTTTTCACCTCGTATAATATCTATGGCTTTATTTCTAAGAACACCAACGGCACTTTTAAAAACTCTATTTCCTTGACCTTCAGCAACGCTTCTTAACGCATTATAGACATTCCTTGCCATGTATAAATACTCCTGTGATTATAACTATTTATAAGATAAGTTAATGGCATATAGTGGAAAGTACAATCCAATTAACCCTAAAAAGTATAAGGGTGACCCATCTAAAGTAATATATCGTTCACTTTGGGAACGTAAACTTATGGTGTATTGTGATAATACCAAATCTGTACTAGAATGGGGTAGTGAAGAAGTTGTCATACCCTATGTTTCGCCATGGGATGGAAAAGTACATCGTTACTTTCCTGATTTCTATATGAAAGTTAAACAAGCTAGTGGTAAGACTAAAAAGTTTATTGTTGAAGTCAAACCAAAGTATCAATGTAAACCTCCAGTGTCATCACCAAAACGAAAAACCAAAAAGTGGATGAATGAAGTTAAAACTTGGGTCATTAATGAGGCAAAGTGGAAATCTGCAAATTTCTTCTGTGAGTCAAATGATATGGAATTTAAGATTTTTACTGAAGACCACCTTAACATTAAGTATAAATAGTAGTATGGCAAAGAAAAGCAAATATATTCAAAGTGTCGTAGACGCTGCGAAAGGTAGACCAAAATCTACTGATTGGTATCGTGCAAAAATTAAAGAGTTTGGAGAGCCAGGCGCCATGGATTTAATACGAGATGGAAAGCGTAATAATAGACCTTTCTATGGACGATTGAATATGTTTTTCTATGACCCAAAATACAAAAAGAAGTTACCTTACTATGATACATTTCCTTTGGTATTACCAATAGAAAGATATCCAGATGGATTTCTGGGTATCAACCTACACTATCTACCTATGAAGTTAAGACTTCAACTATTGGATAGATTAGTTGATTATAGTAACAATACTAATTTTGATGAAAGTACAAAACTGACAGTTGATTATAGCAAACTTAAAAAGATAAAAATACTTAAACCAACACTTAAACGATATCTTGCTGGACAAGTTAAGTCACAGTTCCGTAGGATAGATGCAGATGAGTTTACAGTTGCAACACTGTTACCTGTGCAGAGATTTAAGAAAGCATCAGCCTCAGAGGTTTATGCAGACAGTAGGAAAATGATCTAATGGCAATAGATTTTAAAGGAATGAGAGATGCAATAGCATTTGGTACATTAAATGAATTTGTTGCGACTTTCAATAGTGGTGATGGTTATTCAAGACCAAACCGATATGAAGTTGTAATGAAACCACCTTCTGGTTTGTTGGGAAGTGAACAACAAAATTTCTTTGCTCAACTTATATCACAAAAACACACAAACGACAGTAAAGCTGTTTCTCTTAGATGTGAAGCAATAGCATTTCCCGGCCGTAACATGGATACCACACCAGATTCAAATCTGTATGGCCCTGAAAGAGAAGTTGTAACTGGTTACAGTTTCCCAGACATCACTGCTACATTTCAATGTTCTTCTGATATGAGAGAAAAATTGTACTTTGAAACATGGCAAGGACTTACATTTGACCAACAAGACTTTTCTATGGGTTATTATAGTGATTATGTTGGTGAACTTGATATTGTTGCTTTAGACGAACAAGACAACAGGAGATATGGTGTTAGACTAAGAGAGTGTTTCCCTAAAGCTATTGTTGAACAACCACTTTCATATGCAAATGGTGCTAGTTATCAAACTGTATCAATTACTTTTGCTTATCGTTTTTGGGAAAATATGGAAGATGAAGCAAATCCAGTACACAGACCTTTGACAGAAAGAATTGCAGAAAATGCTGTAAATACTGTATCAAGGACTCTTACTGCAAATTTACCATCAGTACTGCGGCGACTATAAAATTATAATTTAAGGATGAAAAATTATGGCATTACCAAAACTTAATACCCCAACCTATGAGTTGGAATTACCTTCAACAGCTGAGATTTTAAAATACAGACCATTTCTGGTAAAAGAACAAAAACTATTACTTATAGCTCAAGAATCTGGTGAAGATACTCAAATTGCAAACGCAATGGGAGAATTAGTTAAGACTTGCACTTTTAATAAAATTGACCCAAAAATTACTCCAATGTTTGACTTAGAATATATTTTCTTAAAAATCAGAGGAAAGTCTGTTGGAGAAAAAGTTGAATTAAATTTGTTGTGTCCAGATGATGGTAAAACAACAGTAAAGAGAACTATTAATATTAATGATATTGAAGTTCAAATGGATGAAACTCATACGAATAAAATTAAAATTACAGATGATATCGAATTGGAATTTAGATATCCTGTTCTTGCTGATATGGTAGAATTAGAAACACACGAAAGTGAAATTGAAAAAACATTTTTCTTTCTCAAAAGTTGCATTCAAAGTATTACATTTGGAGATGACATTCATCATAGAGTAGATTTAAAAGATAAAGAAATTATAGATTTTATTGACTCAATGACAGGGGATCAGTTTGAAACTTTAACAGAGTTTTTTAACACCATGCCCAAGTTGCGTCATATAATTAATGTAACCAATCCAAAAACAAAGAAAAAGAATGAGATTCTTTTGGAGGGTTTGGAAAGTTTTTTAGGATAGGGCTTTCCCACGAAAGCCTACACAATTATTTCCAAACTAACTTTGCAATGATGCAACATCATAAATACTCATTAACAGAGTTAGATAATATGATGCCGTGGGAAAGAGAAGTTTATGTTAAGTATTTGGTAAACTACCTTGAGGAAGAAGAAAAAAGAATAAAGCAAGAACAGAGAGGATAAGTGTGATGACTGAAAAAGTAAAAAGCCACCACCCAGCAGATACAAATGGGGATGGTAAAGTATCAGATGAAGAACATGCAATGTTCCTAGAGTTCAAAAGAAAAGAACTTGAGGATAATGATGCAATGAGAGATGCTCAAAGGCAAATGACTTGGTTTGCATTGTTTGGATTGTTACTATATCCATTCGCAGTAGTACTTGCATCATTGATAGGATTAGATGAAGCACAAAAAACACTAGGTAGTATGGCTCCAACATATTTTGTTGCTGTTGCTGGTATAGTTGCTGCGTTCTTTGGAACACAAGCATACGCTAAAAACAAATAAGGTAAATCTTAATGGCAGAACCAACCTTTCAAGATGTAATTAATGTAATGACGAAGGAGAATAAAATTTCTGATGCTAAGCAAGCACTTGAACAAAAAAAAGCAGTTGAAGAATTAAAAGACTTAAAAAAACAAAGTGCTGAATTTGAAAAGGCTAGGAAAAAAGACGGCACAAAAGTAAATGATATGCGATCCAAGGCCGCAAAGCTTGAAAAAGATGCACTAGACATTAAAATACAGGAATCAAAAATAAATCTGGAAAAACTTAATGTCGCAAAATCAACAAAAAGTGATGATGTTAAAGCCATAGATGCCCAAAAACAAATGCTTGAAACCATGAAGGAAAGCATTGAAGCGCAAGGTGGTAAGGCTGACGAAAATAAAGAGTACAACAAGGCTGCACTATCTATTCAAATGAAAGAACTTGACCAGAGAAAAAAACTGGCAACGAGCAAGGGTGCTAAAGAAGAAATTGAAAAAGAACGACAAGCAGCACTAAACAAACAAGGTACACTTTTACAAAAAATATCAAGCGGTATTATGGGTTTGAAAGAGAATGCAAAAGAAAAACTTAAAGGTGTTGGTAAGGGTTTTATGGCATTAGTTAAAGGAACACTTTTTGCTGGAGCTTTGATTGCTTTTGGACTTTTCGTACAAAGCCCTATGTTTAAAACTATTATTGATAATTTAGGTGAAATATTAATTGGATTGGGTGTTGTGGTAGGTCTGTTTGCAACATTTAAAATTATAAAGTTTATAGGAGCTATTACAACAGCGCTTAAAGCTATAAAAGCGTTCTATATTGCTCAAAAGCTTGCTCTGACAAAGACATACTTACCTGCTTTGAGTGGGATGGTATCAAGCATGTTGGCTACTGGAAAAACCATGGCGCGTACAGCAGCACAATTTCTTATGATGAAGATTAAAGCTTTAGTAGCTTTTCTGCCTGCTGTGACTGCGATGGCTGCATCCTTTGGAGCCATGATGATTCCACTTTTACCGATTATAGCAATTGTAGCTGGAATTGCTGTAGTTATCTTGGCTCTTAAATCTGCATTTACTGATTTTCAAAAGACTCTGGAAGAAACTGGTAGTGTTGGTGAAGCACTTAAAGTCGGTATAGCTAAATTTATGGGATTTATTCTAGGATTTATACCTGATTTGGTTCTCAAACTAGTCGGTTTTGTTGCTGGTTTATTTGGATTTGATGACTTTAAAGCAAAAGTTGGAAAACTTGATCCTATTCAATTTATAGCTGATGGTATAAAAAGTCTGTTTGATGCGATAGGAAACTTCTTCTCTGATATATTTAACTTTGACTACACAGGTTTTCTGAAGGGAATTCCCGGCGTTGGAAAAGTTTTGAGTTTTCTTGGAATGGGTGATGATTCTAAAGATCAACCACTTGAAG
>Ga0206127_1003638_pt1 | contig 14061 bp, 13 predicted proteins | sample Helgoland_Spring_6_FD_148646 | JGI IMG/M metagenome (GOLD analysis project Ga0206127, IMG submission 148646) | Pelagic subsurface seawater microbial communities from Kabeltonne, Helgoland, North Sea - Helgoland_Spring_Bloom_20160419_1 | ecosystem: Environmental > Aquatic > Marine > Epipelagic ...
ATAGGCTAACGGATCTTTGCCGGTAGAGCTATCTAGCGTCTGGCCGTCGTCGTCAGTTAAGGTGTAGTGAAAGCTAACAGCACTGTTTTCTTTGATGGTCATTGTATTTTTCCAGTCGGTGATAAAGTCGCATTATGCGATAACAGGCGCTAAATATCGACTTCAAAAGACATAGATGTTTAACCCTCGAATAACCGCTCAAATCAATGGTGAAAGAAAAGATGCAAGCCAACAGTAGTTCTGTCATATTTCTGTCATGTTGTCAGACTTTAATGGATCTCTAAACAATGAACACTGAGCTCAATATTATGCCCAAGCATACGATCCTGTTGGTCGATGACGAAATGGCGATCCGAACAATGCTCTGTGTTGCGCTTGAGGCTGCTGGCTACAATGTGTTGCAGGCAGAAAATGCCCAGCAGGCCCATGGCATTATTATCGATCGCAGCCCGGATCTGGTGCTGCTGGATTGGATGATGCCAGGGACGACCGGGCTGGAGCTGTTGCGCCGACTTAAACGGGATGAGCTTACCGAGAAAATCCCCGTTATTATGCTCACCGCCAAGGCCGAAGAGGACAGTAAAATTTCGGGACTGGATGCGGGTGCCGACGACTACATTGCGAAACCATTTTCTCCAAGAGAGCTAATCTCAAGAGTGAAGGCGATACTGCGTCGTATTGGGCGAGATGAATTAAAAGCACCTATCTGTGTCGGTGAGATGGTATTCGATCCTGTGGGGCACAGGGTGACTATTGCCAATGACCCAATCGACTTAGGACCCACAGAATATCGACTGCTGCAGTTTTTTCTAACTCACCAAGAGCGGGTTTATTCTCGGGATCAGATTCTGGACTATGTCTGGGGCGGCAATGTGTATCTTGATGAACGCACGGTAGATGTCCATATTCGTCGCTTGCGCAAAGCAATTTCTGTTGCAGGCCATGAAAACTATGTGCAGACTGTTCGCGGAGCTGGCTACCGCTTCTCAACCCAAATACAAAACGCTTAGAGAAGGAAACACAGTCGTTGCGACCGGGAATGTATACAGAGATATGGCGCATTGTGTTGGTTGGCGTCGTGGCTTTTCTATTTGGCTGGAATCTCGGCTACCCGCTTGAAGTTGTTATGCTGGGCATCGGTGTGTATATCCTTTGGACCTTCCGCATTATCTCCCTGCTATTTAAATGGATCGACAAAGGTATGCGCGGCATACCGCCAGAGATGGACGGTGTTTGGGGCGAAATCAGTGACACGTTAAATCGCCAGCGCCGCCGCCATCGCCGTACCCAAGAAAAAATGCGCAAAACCATCAAGCGAGTCTCGCGCCTAACGGAAGCGCTCGACGAAGGTATCCTGGTACTGCGCCGTGACCTAACCATCGACTGGTGGAATAGTTCTGCGACCGGCTTGCTGGGGTTGCGGTCCAGCGACCGCGGCAGCGCGGTTATCAATCTAATCCGTGATCCCGCCTTTGTAGAATATGTTCACCAAGACGAGTTGGTAGGCTCGATTGAGCTGCCATCCATTATCCAATCCGAGCGGTTGCTCAAATTTTCGGCCTCGCGCTTTGGCGACAACGAAATCGCCCTAGTCATTACTGATATCACTAGGCTGAACAGTCTCGAGCAGTTGCGCAAAGAGTTTGTGGGCAACGTATCCCATGAGTTGCGTACGCCATTAACCGTGATGCGCGGCTATATAGAAACCTTCCAGAATATGCCCAGCAACACAGATTCAGTCAATGCAGCCTTTGGCCAGATGTCCGAGCAGGTCACCAGAATGCAGGCACTGGCTGACGATCTAATTTTGATATCAAAGCTCGAAGCCGGCAGTCAGCAGCCGGTGTTTGAAGCCATCACCATTAATGAGTTATTGCGCAGTATTGTTACTGAGGCTGAGGCGTTGAGTGAGGGTAAACATACCATTAGCCTCGACTGTGCGGAGACTATTATTGTGCAGGCTGAAAATAATGATATTCGCAGCGCTCTGGGCAATATTATTTTTAATGCTGTGCGTCACAACCCCAAGGGCGCAGCCATTGCCATTAGAGTCCGCCAGTATGAGGACTTTACTGATATCGCCGTTAGCGATGATGGTGTGGGGATAGACCCCAGGGAAATTCCCCGTCTTACCGAGCGATTCTATCGTGGTGATAGCAGCCGCAATTCAGAGTCGGGCGGCACTGGACTGGGTCTGGCGATTGTTAAACACAGCATTAATCGCTGTGGCGGCCGCCTGATTATTAATAGCCGACTGGGTCATGGGGCAGAGTTTATCTGCCGCATACCCAAAGATAATACGCCGTCTTAGGCTGCACAGATAAACCGGTAATGTAAAAAGTAATCCCCTTCCTGTTCTGGATCTGCCTCGCTCCACTGACCGTCGATTGACCAGCCCTGTGCGCAATGATGAGCCATCTCGATATGTAGTCGTTGAATAGCCAGGGTTACCGACCGCTCAAATTTTGCCCCAGGGCGCAAGGAATAGGCCTGACGAGAGGCAAAGGCTTTATTAGGGCTATGATTCATTGAACCCGCAGCAACAATAGGGCGCTCGAAAATGCCTGAGGCGCGGTCCATGGTGCCATCACCATAAAGTTTGGTGGCGGGGCTATTGGTTACCTTACCGGCTACTTTCTCGGCGGGCGATTTATTGTTAGTTTTTGCCCGCTCCTCACATTCGATAATCTTATCGACAAAATTGGGAGAGTCCGCATCCTCAGTATCAAAGTCACAGGCACTGTAAGCACTGGTTGGAAATAGCCAGATTATGCTGGTAATACAGAGAAGAAAGCCGCACCGAGAAAAGACTGATCTTAAATTCATGGTTACATCCTATTAATAGATTATGCAGACAATCTTAGCATCAGGTTTGCTGTAGCCTAAATTGTTGTCTACGTTTAATTAACGGGCCGATCCTTGAGGCCAATAAATGGAGTTACAGGATGTATCAAAAAATACTGCAGTTTTGGTTTGATGATATTAAGCCCGCTCAATGGTGGATTAAAGACAATGACTTTGATCAGCTGATTAAAGATAACTATGCTGCACTGCACGCAAGCACACATCAGTGCGAACTCTATCATTGGCGCCAAACCCCCCGGGGTCGTTTGGCCGAAATTATTGTACTCGACCAGTTTTCCCGCAATATGTATCGAGACCAGCCTCAATCCTTTGCCTCTGACCCATTGGCTCTGGCTCTATCTCAGGAGGCTATTTTTGCCGAGGCAGATCAAGAGCTAACCCCCACAGAGAAAAGTTTTCTGTATATGCCCTTCATGCACAGTGAGTCTGCGGCTATCCATAAGGTAGCGGTGGCACTTTATGAGGCCAATGGTATCGAGTCTAACTATCAGTTTGAATTGAAGCATAAAGCGATCATCGATGAGTTTGGTCGCTACCCCCATCGCAATGAGATTCTTGGTCGTGTTTCAACGCCTGACGAACTTGAGTTTCTACGTGGTCCAGGTTCTAGTTTCTAATCTGGGCACATCAAAAAGGCGAGCCCTGTGGCTCGCCTTTCTATTTTAGAGCTCTGTTTTATAACTCTGGTTTAGAACTTATGTTCCATACCTAAGCCATAAGCAGTGACATCTTTTTCGTCACTTTCAATAACAAAGGTGTCTTCATTGTCAGTGTAAAATACATAGAGTTTAGTGCCTTTAGCTAGCTTGTAATCGGCACCCAGCGATAAGGAGTCTTCGTCATCGCCGTTGACATCATTTTCTATTGAACCGTACTGGGCTTTTAGCGTCGTTTTCTTGTCGAGCTGGTAAGCTGCACTGACAAAGAACCCAGATTCATCTTTAGTCCCTACGTTATCTTCGTTTTGCTGGTACATAACGCCAAGCTTTAAAGCATCCATTTCGTACTGAGCAACAATGCGCATCAGATCCTGGCTATCCACATCCTGGTCACCAGCAATAGCAATATAAAGGTTATCCATGCTGTAGCTTACCGAGTAAGAAATACCGTCGGTTAGGCCAGTGTCATCTTGGCCGTCGCCATCTACGTCTACACCTTCGCCGGGCATCATGGCAACAGTAGTCGAGAAGCCATTCATGTTGGGTGAGGTGTAAGCAACCATGTTAGAGACGCGGTTTTCTCCTTCGAAGGTATTTTTAATATCCCCCTCAAGGTCGTTAAATAGGTCGATCTTGTTTTGCGCCAGTTTGGTCGGGGAATCGTGCTTGCCGGCCCATACTGTACCGAAGCTACCTCTGACACCGCCCATAATATTACGCTGAGTAAAGGTCTGACCTTTACAGTCGCCGTCATCAACGCACATCTCGAATTCTGCTTTGTAGACCGCGTAAAGCCCATCGGCAATCTCAGTCTTACCTTTAACACCCAAGCGTGAAGCGTTGCTATTAAGATTCCATTCGTCACTGGTGCCGTCATCGGCATTAACCACAGAGACATTGATTTTTCCGTAAATAGTGCCATCAATAGGTCCAGCAGCAAAACCCTGTGAGGCAAAGCCCATGGTTGATGCGATAGCCGCTGACAGTAGTAGTTTGTTCATACGTAAATCCCCAAAAAGGTAGTGATTATGTCTGTTCAACATTTGCCCGTCATCAATATGACAGAAGCAGGGTGAATATAGGTACCTTATGTGACAGAAATATGACAAATCACCGAGGCAAACGTTATTTTTCTGACCGTCAGAGTGCTTAGTGTAGGCCTCAGCAGATCCATTAGCTGAGGGCCAGATTATTTTTTGGCGATGTCATATTTCTGTCACATAACTCTAATACAGTGATCGAACTGACACAAATTAGCATTAACCAATAGCACAGTACCGTGCTCAAATTTCGGAGGTCTTTATGACCCAGCGAACAATGATCCCAGCCATTCTCTTTACCCTAGCGTTTATGACTGCAACCTCTTCTGCAATGGCCCGTGACAGTATTGAAGTCGTGGGTTCTTCAACCGTATATCCTTTTTCAACCGTTGTTGCTGAGCGCTATGGTCGCGCTAGTGGCAAAGCGACTCCCAAGATTGAAGCAACCGGCTCTGGCGGCGGCATGAAGCTGTTTTGTTCTGGTGTTGGTACCAACTACCCAGATATCACCAACTCTTCCCGTCGAATAAAAGCGTCTGAGTTCAAAAAGTGTCAATCAAATGGCGTGACCGATATTATCGAAGTCCAGATTGGCTATGACGGCATCGTTATTGCTAACTCTGTGAACGCCGAGCCAATGACATTAAGCCGTAAAGATCTGTTCCTGGCGCTTGCCGCCAAAGTTCCTGGCGCGATAGAGGGCGAGTTAATTGATAATCCTTATAGCACCTGGCAAGAAGTAAATTCAGCACTGCCAAATATTGCCATTGAAGTATTGGGTCCCCCGCCAACGTCTGGTACCCGTGATGCATTCGCTGAGTTGGGGCTAGAAGGCGGCTGTAAGAAGATTGCTTGGATCAAGGCCTTAAAAAAGACCGACAAAAATAGATATAAAGCGGTTTGTCACACCATTCGTGAAGACGGCCGTTATATCGAAGCTGGCGAAAATGATAATCTGATCGTTCAGAAACTTGAAGCCAATCCAGCGGCTCTGGGTGTCTTTGGGTTTAGCTTCCTTGATCAGAATGCCGACAAGGTGCAGGGCGCACAGATTGAGTCTATTGAGCCAACCTTTGAATCTATCGCCGACAAGTCTTACCCCATATCACGGCCATTATTCTTCTATGTTAAGAAGGCCCATGTAGGTGTTGTTCCCGGCATGCAGGGTTACCTCAATGAATTCACCAGCGAAAAAGCCTGGGGTGACGAGGGTTACCTCACTGAAAAAGGAATGATTCCACTACCGACCAAAATACGTGCAGCCATGGGTGCTAACACTAGAGCGCTAGTGCCAATGACGGGTAAGGAAGCATTGAATTAATACTCATAGGTTGTCAAAGTTCAGCCCGGCTCTATGAGCCGGGCTGTTTTGTTATTCAAAGATTTTACCCAAAGCGTTTTTTAAGGATCCTGCCTGCCCTATGCAAGCGACAAATATACTAATATTAATACTTGGCCTCGGAGCGTTCGCGTTCTTTTTAGGCCGTGGCCGATCGTTGGCGCTGGCCAAACCCCTTGGCGGTATTCGCAAGCTTCATTCCCTACCGTCATATTATGGGCTGCATGCCGCACTCTGGTGTGCGCTGCCGTCGCTGGTTCTCTTGTTTTTGTGGATGATGTTCGATGATCCATTGATCAATAGTATTGTTATCGAATCCGTGTCCGCCGACATCGCACCCAAGGATACGGCGAGTTACAACCTACTACTTAATAAAATAGCGAACTTGGCCGACGGCATATTGCCGCGAAAAGGTGAGAGCGCGGCACTGATTGCAGCAGCAGATCATATGTCATCACTGCGAGTAATCTCGCGCTGGGCCCTAACCGCTCTATTATTAACCCTTTCATTGCTTGGCTTACTCTGGGGCTGGTCGCGTATTTCTGCGTCATTCCGAGCACGTCCGGTGGTTGAAAAGGTCATGCAGAATATTCTGCTGGGCTGTGCCTGCCTCGCTATTTTTACCACCCTTGGCATCGTGCTGTCGGTGATGTTTGAATCCATTCAATTCTTCCGCTCTGTGCCTATCTTTGATTTTGTATTTGGTCTGGAGTGGAGTCCGCAAACGGCAATCCGTGAAGATCAGGTTGGCTCATCCGGTAGTTTTGGTGCTGTCCCCTTATTTGTGGGTACCTTGCTGGTATCCGCCGTCGCCATGTTTGTGGCGGTTCCCGTTGGCTTAATGTCGGCGATCTATCTTGCAGAATATGCCAGTAAGTCGGTGAGAACTTACGCCAAACCGGCGCTAGAAATCCTCGCCGGTATCCCCACAGTGGTATATGGCTTTTTCGCCGCCTTAACCGTAGCGCCATTCTTGCGCGATCTGGGAGCCAGTTTTGGTTTGTCGGTATCCTCCGAAAGTGCATTGGCCGCCGGCGGCGTCATGGGGTTGATGATTATTCCGTTTATCTCTTCCCTAGCTGACGATGTGATTACCGCTGTGCCCCAATCCATGCGCGATGGATCACTGGCCATGGGTGCCACCCAGTCAGAAACCGTACGTCGGGTTATTATTCCCGCAGCACTGCCGGGTATCGTTGGTGGGGTTATGTTGGCCATCTCCCGCGCCATTGGTGAAACCATGATTGTGGTTATGGCGGCGGGTATGGCGGCAAAGCTGACCGCTAATCCCCTAGAGTCAGTTACCACGGTAACCGTACAAATTGTCACCTTGCTAACCGGTGATCAGGAGTTTGATAGCCCTAAAACCTTAGCCGCTTTTGCACTGGGCCTAATGCTCTTTACGGTGACCCTGCTGTTAAATATTTTTGCGCTACATATCGTTAAGAAATACAGAGAACAGTATGACTAAGAAGCCTATGACTGATTCTAGTAACCATCTAGACAAAATAAAAAAATCTCTGAGTCGACGCAATCGGGCAGAGATGCGCTTCCGTTGGTATGGGCGCATGGCCGTATTTATTGGTTTAGCGGCCGTAATGGTGCTGTTTACCGACATCATCAGTAAGGGCCATGGCGCATTTCGCATTACCTATGTAGAGCTTCAGGTGACCTACGATCAGGGTATGATCGGCGTAGAGAACCTCACAGACCCAGAGCAATTGGCGCAAGGTGATTGGGACGCGCTGTCTAAAGCTGCCCTGCGCAATGAGTTCGGGGATGTCTCTGGCCGTCGCGACAAGCGCAAACTCTATGGACTCATTAGTAGCGGTGCAGGCTATGATCTCAAAGATCGCCTGATGGCCAATCCATTGTTATTGGGGCAAACAGAAAATGTGTGGATACTGGCCGATGATGATATCGACACCTATTACAAGTCTTGGTTAGATGGCGAACCCTACGCTGCCAGAATGTCGGCTAAACAACTTCAGTGGATTGATGAGCTCCATGCCCAGGGCAAAATCCGTCTGCAATTTAACAGCAATCTGTTTACACGGGGTGATTCCCGAGAGCCAGAACAGGCGGGCATCCGTGGTGCCGTGATGGGTTCATTGTTTGTTCTGATACTGACCCTGATGCTATCGTTTCCCATTGGTGTGTCGGCGGCCATCTATCTCGAAGAGTTTGCGCCACGCAATCGCTGGACCGATTTTATCGAAGTAAATATTAATAATCTGGCTGCCGTACCCTCGATTATTTTTGGTCTGCTAGGTTTGGCGATCTTTATTAACTTCTTCCATGTACCCAGATCGGTGCCCATTGTGGGTGGTCTGGTGTTAACCCTAATGACCTTGCCCACGATTATTATTACTAGCCGTGCGGCAATTAAATCTGTCCCGCCCTCCATTCGTGAAGCAGCGCTGGGTATGGGTGCATCCAAGTATCAGGTGGTGTTGCATCATGTTTTGCCCCTGTCTTTACCGGGGATGTTAACCGGCGCCATTATTGGTATGGCTCAGGCCTTAGGTGAATCTGCCCCATTACTAATGATTGGTATGGTGGCATTTATCGTTGATATTCCCGCGGGCTTCAGTGACCCGGCTACCGTGTTACCAGTCCAAATTTTTCTCTGGGCCGACAGCCCAGAGCGCGCCTTTATAGAAAAGACTTCAGCCGCGATTATGGTATTGCTGAGCTTTCTCATTGTAATGAACACTGTGGCCGTATGGCTGCGTAAGCGCCTAGAGCGGCGCTGGTAGAAAGGAAAAACTATGACTCAAGCTGCCCCTGTTACTAAAAAGAAGCCCGTCTCAAAGACGACGCCCAAACCGATGCAGAATCTGGAAATTACAGATCATCAGACTACGGTAGGAAAGTGCTTTGCCGACAATGCCAAGATGACCATGCGTAATGTCAATGTGTTCTATGACGACAAGCAGGCCATTCATGATGTGAGTATTGATATCGCTAAGAATGAAGTGATTGCCATGATCGGTCCCTCGGGCTGTGGTAAGTCCACCTTTTTGCGATCATTAAATCGCATGAACGACACCGTAGATATCTGTCGGGTTGAGGGTAAAATTTGCATGGATGGCGAAGATCTCTATTCACCGAAATTAGATGTGGTAGAACTACGCGCCAGAGTAGGTATGGTTTTTCAAAAACCCAACCCATTCCCCAAATCTATCTATGAAAACGTCGCCTATGGCCCAAAGATTCATGGCCTTGCAGACACCAGAGTAGACCTCGATGAAATTGTAGAAAACAGCCTGCGTAAAGCGAGCCTCTGGGAAGAAGTTAAGGAACGATTGCATCAGGCGGGCACCGGTTTGTCCGGTGGTCAGCAGCAGCGACTCTGCATAGCCAGAGCCATTGCTGTTAGCCCTGAAGTTATTTTGATGGACGAGCCCTGTTCTGCATTGGATCCTATTGCCACTGCTAGAATTGAAGAGTTGATTGAAGAGCTAAGTCAAAATTTCACCATTGCCATTGTGACTCACTCCATGCAGCAAGCGGCGCGAGTATCTCATCGCACTGCCTACTTTCATCTCGGGCGACTCATTGAAGTCAATCCAACCGAGCAGGTATTTACCATGCCAGAGCATCAGCTTACAGAAGCCTACATTACAGGCCGCTTTGGTTAACAGGAGAAATAATATGTCAAAAATGTCATTTGAAAATCACATAATGAAACAGTTCGACGAAGAACTGGAAGAAGTTCGCACCCGATTAATGGAGATGGGCGGCAAGGTAGAACAGCAGTTGCAGAATGCGGTTCGTGCGGTTACTGAAGCCGACAGTGCACTCTCTGAGTTAGTCATAAAAGAAGAAAAGTATGTCGACGAAATGGAAGTGGATATCGACGAAGCCTGCATTTTAATTATTGCCCGTCGTCAGCCAGCCGCAAGTGATTTGCGTCTGGTGATGATGGTCACCAAAGCGGTTAATGATTTAGAACGCATTGGTGATGAAGCCAAGAAAATTGCCAACCACGCAGTGATGCTGGCGGGGGAGAGTACCTCGTCTCAGGGCTATACCGAAGTTCGTCATATGGGTAAGTCAGTGATTAGTATGTTGAACAATGCTCTGGATGCCTTCGCGCGGTTTGATGTTGAAGCCGCCATGCGCACCATCGAAGAAGATAAGCAGATTGATTTAGAGTACAAGACTGCACTCCGCGAACTGGCTACTTACATGATGGAAGATCCGCGCAGTATTACGCGAGTGATTAATATTTTATGGGTGGTTCGATCTTTAGAGCGCATTGGCGATCATGCCAAAAACCTCTGTGAGCAGATTGTGTTTGTAGTTAAAGGAAAAGATATTCGCCACCAGAAATAACGCTATTATTGGCTCTGTAAATAGTTGTCTAGCGGAAGTGCCGGCTTCCGCTTTTTTTCTTTCTCTTTTTCTCTGGCGTTATTTATGCCTTAGCACTGGGGCGCGCATTAACAAGATCGTACCAGCGCTTTAGGTTTGTGCAGTTTTCTGGGATAGATTTTTTAACCCAGCGAGCAAAATCAATAATGGTAAACGCAGAGATATCTGCCACTGAAAAATAGTCACCCACTATGTACTGGCTCTCAACCAAATGTGCATCCAAGTCAGCAAACAAATTATCTAATCGCAGTAGGCCACGTTGTGCCAACTCTGGAATCTGTGCGTAGTTGTGGGGCCCTGGCATAGCGCGATTTTTAAATCCGGGTGTCGCATTGCGAAAGGCTTCCGCCGCAGCGAACATACCATTGGCTTGCAGTTGGCTATTGGAGGCTTCTACCAGCGCACGCTCTAAGGGGGTTCGGCCATGTAATGGCGTCTCAGGGAACACCTCTTCCAGGTAGCGGCAGATAGCGGTGACCTGACTAATTGAATTGCCATCATCCAACACCAGCAGGGGTACTTCCCCTAGAGGGTTTATTTTTTGAAAGTCATCGGAGAATTGTTCGCCCTTGGCAAGATCAACCTGAATGGTTTCGATCTCGATACCTTTTTCCGCCATAAAAATTCTAACTCTGCGGGGGCTGGGTGCGGTGGCGCAATCATAAAATTTCATGGTCATCTCTCTTATTGTTTTTATTGGATGCTTTATTTTATGGCTCTATTTATTAGCTCTACTTATAAGCTCTGCTAAAACACTCTACTATAAAAGTTGTATCAGAGAGACGCTTACTTCACAGCCACATTGGGCAGTTTCAAAAGCTCAACTCGCTTCTCAATCGCCTGCAAAATAGCCGCGCTGTCTAAGCCGGTATCGGCCAACTGCTGGCTATGATTACCATGATCAACGTAACGATCTGGTAGACCTAAATGCAGCACAGGCATCACAATACCCTTGGCCGCTAAGAATTCACTCACCGCCGATCCAGCACCGCCAGCAATACTATTTTCTTCCAAGGTAACTAGCAGCTGATGTGTCTCAGCAAGCGTTAGAATAAGTTGCTCGTCGATAGGTTTTACAAAGCGCATATCGGCCACAGTAGCATTAAGACTGTCGGCTGCTTCAAAGCCATAAGTCAGCAGAGTACCAAAGTTTAAAATGGCGACCTGTGAACCTTCGCGCCTAATCACCCCTTTGCCAATGGGCATCGCGGTCATAGTTTGTTCAATCACTGCACCCGGGCCAGTGCCTCTGGGATAACGCACTGCGGCAGGACCATGATGCTGGTAACCGGTATAGAGTAATTGACGAGTTTCATTCTCGTCCGAGGGTGCCATTATCATCATGTTAGGAATACAGCGCAGATAGCTAATGTCGTAGGCGCCGGCATGAGTAGCACCGTCTTCGCCAACCATTCCGGCGCGATCTAGTGCAAACAGTACATCCAAGTTTTGCAGGGCAACATCATGAATAAGCTGATCATAGGCGCGCTGTAAAAAAGTTGAGTAAATCGCCACGACAGGCTTCGAGCCTTCGCAGGCCATACCAGCGGCAACGGTTACTGCATGTTGCTCAGCAATGGCCACATCTTCAAAGCGTTTTGGGAAACGCTTGGCAAAATCGTTCATGCCGGAGCCATCACACATGGCTGGTGTAATGCCTACCAGCCGATTGTCTTGTTCTGCCATGTCGCACAACCAGTCGCCAAACACCTTCTGATACTTGGGTTTCACTTGCTCTTTGGGTGCAGAGGTAACAACGGCAGGTTGCACTGCTGGAGTGGGCTCAACTTTATTTAAGGCGTGGTAGCCCACAGGGTCATTTTCGGCGGGAGCAAAGCCTTTACCTTTATGGGTAATGGTATGCAGTAATACAGGGCCTTTAATTTCTTTAAGCTTGCTTAGAGTCTCGATGAGCAGCGGCAGGTCGTGGCCATCAATAGGGCCAACATAATAAAAGCCCAGCTCTTCAAAGATAGTGGCCGGTGACACCATGCTCTTCATATATTCTTCAGTGCGACGAACAAAATTTGAGGCATGAGGCATAGAGCGCAACGCTTTTTTGCCGCCCTCACGAAACTGAGTATAAAACCGGCTCGACCAGAGTTTCGAGAAGTAGGTCGAGAGGCCGCCAACATTGTGGCCAATAGACATACGGTTGTCGTTCAGGACTACCATCAGGTTTTTATCGACATGACTGGCATGATTAATGGCCTCAAAAGCCATGCCGGCAGTCATGGCGCCATCGCCCATTACGGCCACTGTTCTGCGATCTTCACCCATCTGTGCCGAAGCCATTGCCATGCCTAGAGCGGCACTGATAGAGGTACTTGAATGACCCACACCAAAGGTGTCGTAGTTGCTTTCAGAGCGTTTAGGAAAACCAGACAGGCCATCTTTTTGGCGCATGCTGAGCATCTGCTCGCGGCGGCCAGTAAGAATTTTATGGGGATAGGTCTGATGACCCACATCCCAGACTAGACGATCATCTGGGGTGTTAAAAACATAGTGCAGAGCAATTGTGAGCTCAGTGACGCCGAGTCCAGCACCAAAGTGACCGCCGGTTTTACCCACGCAATAGAGCATAAACGAACGTAATTCATCAGCTACAACCAGCAGCTGGTCATTATCTAAATGACGCAGGTCCGCGGGGGCGCTGATACCATCCAGTAAAGGCGTATTTGGGCGGCTGTGTGGTATATCCGTAAATGTTTTTGGCATCGGTCTTTATGTCTTAATTCGAAAAAGAATATTACACCAAATAGGCCCGTTAATATGCCCGATTAACAATAAAGCGCGCAATAAATCGCAGTGCATCAGCGCGCTCGCCAAAGAGTTCAAGGCAGTCCATGCTGTGCTGATACAGCTCCGCCGCCTGACTGCGCGCCTGTTGGAGACCTAAAATCGACGTATAAGTAGATTTCCCATTGGCTATATCCGAACCCTGCTGTTTGCCCAGCTGCTCGGTAGAGCTTTCCACATCCAAAATATCGTCTTGAATCTGAAAGGCCAAACCTATGGCGCGAGCAAAGCCCGTCAATGCATCGAGCTGTTGCTGAGTGGCAGCATTGGTCGCTATAGCACCCATCAAAACACTGGCTTCAATTAATGCCCCAGTTTTATGGGCATGCATATTTTTAAGCTGGTCTATATTAACCGGCTGGCCCGTGGCCGCTAAATCAATGGCCTGACCCGTCACCATACCGCTGCAACCCCCATGGCGAGACAGCATAGAAACAAGCTGCAGGGCAGCAGGCGCAGGAAAGTCAGATAATTCAGTGAGTTGCTGAAAGGCCAGAGACTGTAGTGCATCGCCGGCTAATATCGCCGTCGCCTCATCAAATTGGATATGGCAGGTTGGTTTGCCGCGACGCAAATCATCATCATCCATTGCCGGCAGATCATCGTGGATCAGCGAGTAGGCATGGATCATTTCCACAGCAGCGGCCACCTTGGCCGTGTTGTTGTCAGTCCCGGAAATCGCCTCAGCCGCCGCAAAACACAGCGCCGGTCGAATACGCTTACCACCATTAAAAATCGAATAGCGCATCGCCGCAAAAAGCCGCTCCGCCGGGCCTTCGGCAATCGGCAATACCGACTCTAGCTGTGTATCGACCTGTGCGGTGCACTGTTTAAGATACTCTTTCATCCAGGAATGCTATTCGCTGTCTGTGTCAAAGGGTTGGCTGACGAGCTCATCGCCTTGGCGCATCAGTAACTCAACCTTCTGCTCCGCCTGCTTTAAGGCTTGCTGGCAATCTCGCGCAACCTTAATACCCTG
>Ga0206127_1003647_pt1 | contig 14042 bp, 10 predicted proteins | sample Helgoland_Spring_6_FD_148646 | JGI IMG/M metagenome (GOLD analysis project Ga0206127, IMG submission 148646) | Pelagic subsurface seawater microbial communities from Kabeltonne, Helgoland, North Sea - Helgoland_Spring_Bloom_20160419_1 | ecosystem: Environmental > Aquatic > Marine > Epipelagic ...
AAAATCGAAGAGTTGCGCAGCTTGCTTGATACAGGGGCCAGCCCCGTGCGTGAGGCGTTAAGCCTTTTGACGTCCGACATGCTCGTCGAACGGATTGATCAACGTGGATTTCGCGCAGCCCCTGTGAGCAAAGCCAATTTTGAAGAAATTCTTGCGCTGCGGTGTATGCTTGAAGAAAAGGCGCTGCGTGCCTCGCTTGCGGGCGCTGATAGCAGTTGGGAAGAGCAACTTGTTCTGGCACATCACCGCATGAAAAAGGCTGCGCAAAAAGGCGATAACGGCTTTGAGGAAGCGCATAAGGCCTTTCACATGGCACTTTTGGCCAATGCGAATATGCCTATGCTCGAACGCTACTGTGCGCAGCTTTATGATCTCAACATCCGCTACCGCAATCTTGCGGCGCGTGGTCCGCGCTATCGCACACGCAGCGTGCAGAATGAACATCAAGAGATCCTAGAGGCCTCACTCAAACGTGACGCCGATCTTGCGGCCCGCTTGTTGATTGATCACTATCGCAATACGGGCAACTATCTCAGCAGCCAAATGGACGCTTGAATGCAAAGCACAACTACTCAATTGCCTGATGCTGACATCGCGATTGTCGGCGCCGGCCCTGTCGGCCTTTTACTTGCAATATTACTCAGCAAGCACGGAATCAAAGTTACGCTCGTTGAGCGTTGGCCCGATATTTACGACCGCCCGCGTGCTGTCACGATGGATGCAGAAGTTGCACGTATCTTGGCGACTTTGGGAATCAACGTGGACGATGACCCTGCGTTCGAGAACCACAAAGAGCTGTATTATTGGAAAAACGCAGACCTTTTGGATTTACAAATCGTCGATTGGGAAAGCCTCGCTCCCTCGGGCTGGCACGTGACCTATTGGTTCAACCAACCCGAACTTGAAGCACGCCTGATCAAGATGGCAAGCCACATCCCGTCGATCACCATTCTACGCGGCTGGACTGTGAACGACGTCACGCAAGACGCCGATGCCGTGCACATCCGTATGAGTGACACGGCGAAAAGCGCAGAGCATCAAGCCTTGAGCGCGCGCTTTCTGGTGGGCGCTGATGGTGCGAACAGCTTTGTGCGCGAACATCTTGGCATTGGAGAAATCGACAAAGGCTACTTCTTTGACTGGCTCATCCTCGATATGATTCCCGATAAGGCTTACACAACTTCCCCAGCGCAATGGCAGCTTTGCGATCCAAAGCGCCCCACGACGATTGTGCCCGGTGGTCCGGGTCGTCGACGCTGGGAATTCATGCTTTTGCCTGATGAAGATCGTGATGAAATAGCCAAACCCGAAGCCGCGTGGCGCTTGCTCGAACCTTGGGGCCTGTCGCCTGAGAATGCAAAACTAGAGCGCAGCGCCGTTTATCAGTTCCAAGCCAAATGGGCGAAACAGTGGGTGCAAGATCGCTGCATGATTGCGGGCGATGCAGCCCATTTGATGCCCCCCTTTGCTGGCGAGGGCATGTGCGCAGGTTTGCGCGATGCGGTCGCTTTATCGTGGCGCTTGGCGGGCATCTTGGACGGCTCCTTGCCCCAAGATGTGCTGCAAAGCTACGAGAGCGAGCGGATGGAGCATGCAAAACACTACATCCAGTTTTCCCAAGACCTAGGCGAGATCATTTGCATCACCGATCCCGACAAAGCCGCTGAACGTGACGCGCGTATGATCGCAGAGCTAGACGCACGGAATCATCAGCCAATCACAGGCGATTTGGTGAAACTCGGCATAGGTGCTTGGTGTGAGGACACTGCTGGGGCGGGAGAACTCTCTCCGCAAGGGTTTGTGCGCTTTAACGCTATCGAGGATCGTTTCGATCAGGCCGTCGGGCAAAGCTGGATGATTCTTGCGATAGATCAGCGCACACAAGGATTGTTAAGCCCTGAGCAGTCCGAGCTGTTTGCGCAACTTAACGGTCGCGTGCTGTCTGTCGGCCCTGAGGGGTGCCATGTGCAAACGCTCGACGACAGTTATACGAAATGGATGCACGAGGTGGATGGTAACTACGCGATCATACGCCCTGATTTTTATGTGGCCGCTACGGCGAAGACGCCCCATGACGTCTCCGCTTGCTTTGATCAGATCACCGCGAAACTGGGGCTTACCTAAGCCCTAAGCGTCAATATGCGGCGGCATTTTAAGGCCTTGGTCTTCAAGCCCGGCCTGATCGATATGCGCGATGTAAATGCCCTCGGGCTCACGATCATCTGTCATCGCCTCAACAATTGCGGCGGGGCGTGTAATGCGCTGATGATGCTGCCGCGTCCAATCAAAATGCAGCTCTTTCAGGCGCGCGACCTGCTCTGTATGCGCCGGATCAGCACCGAGATCGTGCAATTCATCAGGATCATTCTCAAGATCGAACAGCATCGGGCGCATGGTCTCAACATGCACGTATTTCCAGCGCCCATCAAAGACCATCACAAGCCGCGCATCCAATTGATCCACACCAACCATTCGCCGCGCATCGCGGGTTGCATAGTCATACTCAGAAATGCAGTGATCACGCCATTGCACATCTTTGCCATGCAAAAGCGGCTCTAGCGAACGCCCTTCATAGATGTGCGGTTTGGCCGGACCTTCAAAAAAATCCTGGAACGTAGGTGCAAGATCGATCCCCTCAATCAGCGCATCGCTAGACGTGCCGCGCGTGGCATCCGCAGCGGTGCGCGGATCATAAACAATCAGCGGAATGCGCGCCGAGCAATCGTAAAACAGATCCTTCTCACCCAGCCAATGATCGCCCATGTTGTCCCCGTGATCAGAGCAAAACACGACCATCGTGTCCTTCATGCGCCCGCTGGTTTCGAGATATTCAAAGAGCCGCCCGAGATTGTCGTCCAACTCCTTGATCAAGCCCATATAGACCGGTGCCACCATATCCCGCACGTCTTTGCGCGAGAAATTCTCGCAAATGCGGGTCTTTTCCCATTGCTGCATCAATGGATGATCATGCTCATTGTCGCGACGGTTCACGTCAGGCAGATCGTCGGCGGTATACATGTCATTGTAGGGCGCTGGCGCGAGGTAGGGCCAATGTGGCTTGATGTAACTCAGATGGCAGAGCCACGGATCATCGCCCTGCTGCTGCATAAACTCGATCCCGCGTGTGGTGAGCCAAGCTGTTTCTGAGTGCTCTTTGGGAACGCGCGCAGGCAGCGGGGCCGTCTCTAGCAGCCAACCTGATTTCTTCTTTCCATCCGCACCAATCGCAGTATTTGCCCACTCTTCCCAAGGAGAGTCGCCCCCCATGCCATGCGCGCGCAGATAGGCATCGTAGTCTTCCGCGTGGCGGTTCTTGTAAGTCACCGCATTGGTGCCATCATCGCGCACGAAGACCTCGAAACCACCTTCGCTTACCAACGAACCAATCTTGCTGTCGGGATCAATTCCAAGACGGCGCATCCCATCCACATCCGCTGTCATATGCGTTTTGCCGACAAGCGAGCTGGTGACGCCAATCTCACGTAGATGATCTCCTAATGTCGGCGTGCCCACAGGCAGAGGAAAGCCATTCCACGTCGCACCGTGCGAGCGCGGGTAACGCCCCGTGTAAAAGCTCATTCTTGAGGGACCACAGATCGGCGATTGCACGTAGGTTTTATTAAACCGCACGCCTTTTGCGGCGAGATTGTCGATATTGGGCGTGTCGATATGCTTGGCACCATAGCAACTGAGGTAGTCCCAACGCAGTTGATCCGCCATTATCCAAAGTACATTCATTTCTCTTTGTTCCTTCGACATTCTCGCAACTTAGTGCGGCGCTTTATAGAGCCCCTGAGACTTAAGCAGTTCCACATTCATCGCCTCACGCGCCAGAACACGTTGCACCGCAGGGCGCGCGTTCATCAAGTCACAATGCGCGCGGATGTTCGGGAAATCATCCTGCTCAAAACCAATCCCGGTGATACGTGACCACACCCAAAAGAGATACCCATCCACCACAGACCATTGATCGCCATACCACCAAGGGCCATTCTCAAGACGCGCGTTGACCATTGCCATGACGACCCGCATATCTTTGGTCGCTTTAGGGCGCACAATTTCAAAAGAAAGCTCTGCGTCATCGATGAATTTTAACGGCATCGCGACACGTGTGACGAGCGGATGCACGGTTGCGGAAAAGAACGACAGATCAGCGGTTTGATAGTAAGCTTCAATGGTGCTGTTTGGTTTTGGCAAAAGATGAGCCTTGGGAAAAGTGGCATTCAGCCAGCTCAAGATCGCCACGTTTTCCGTCAAAGGCGCGCCCTCAATGAGCAAAACAGGCACTTTGCCTTTTGGGTTAATCTTTAAATACTCCGGCGAGTTTTGCTGGTTTGCCATGACACTGACCAACTCTGTCTCGAACGGTAGGCCGATCTCTTCCAAGGCGATGGTCGGCACGCGCGCGCAACTGTTTGGAGAGACAAAAAGCTTCAGTTCAGGCGCCGCATCAGACATCGAAGACTCCAATTATCGATTTTTTTTCTTTTATATCGGTTAAAACGACATAAACTAGAGTGAAGCGCAAAGTAAAAAGGCGCAGCTCAACAGAACCAATAAAATCACCATCTAGGGAGATCACATCATGTCATCAAAATTCTTCGCGGCTGTCACCGCGACATTTCTTTTAGCAAGCGGCGCGCATGCGCAGAGCATTTTGACAGCTGAAACAGCCGCGCCAAACACAACCCCCGGTATCTCGATCATTTCGCTGTCCGAAGCTGCCGCCAAAGAAGGCGTCGCAGACATTCAGGTCACGTCTGGCCAAACGCTTACAAACTCTGTGCAGAACGTGGCAGAGGGAAAATCCGATATCGCAGCGGCACCCTACATCCTGCCGTTCTTGCTCTCACGCGGCGTCGGTCCTTATGCCAAGCTTGGTAAAGACACTGGCGCAGAGCTCGCAGGAAACCTTGTAGCGCTCTATACCTATCGCATCTCTGTTCAGGGCCTTTTCGCCTATGACAGCGCAGGCATCGGCGGCTGGGACGGGCTTGAAGGCAAGACAATCTTTAACGGTCCCCCACGCGGAGCGGCACTGACCAACGCACGTTTGTTGATCAAAACCAACGCAGGTCTGGATGAGGGCACAGGATACACAGGCATTCAGGTAAACTGGGGCCAAGCGGTGAAAACGATCCAGGACGGATCGGCTGATGCGTTTGTTTTGCCAATGGCTTTCCCAGACCCACGTGTCACCGCGGGTCTTTCGTCTGGCAAGATGAGCATCTTTTCGGTGTCTAAAGAGATCTACGAGAGCGATGCTTTTGCCAATGTCGCCAAACTTCCGGGCACAGTTTCCTTTTCCATACCTGTCGCAGAAATGGGCTATGGCGAAGGTATCACAATCGTCTCAGAGGACGACACATTCCGTGGTCCTGCAACGGTCGGCGCGGATATCGTCAACGTGAACATGGACTTCGATTTGGCCAAGTCACTCACTGCGGCGTTCATTAAGAACATCGAGCCGATCTATCACGCGAAAGCGCCGTTCATGCCGGGCACGTGGCACGGCGAAGTTGATCCAGCGATCACCGATATGTGTGGCAACAACCCAATCAAATACCACCCCGGCGCGGTCGCCGCATGGGAAGACGCGGGTTACACGATCCCTGATTGCGCCAAGTAAAACTGCGCAATCTGTGGCCGAGCCTTTCTAGCGCTCGGCCTTTTTCTATTGAGGGCCTGCCATGTCGAGCATTGATCCAAGCGCCAAAGCGCCACGTAGTTTTGCGCTTCTGCTACTCTATGCGCTTTCGCTGGGCATGGTGATCATAGGCTTGCTCAACTCCACCCCCGGCATTCCTGGATATGACGACTTGGCAGCATCCCTTTGGGGGCAAAGCGGTGTCAAGTTTCGCAAGTTCCCGTTCGAGTGGTTTTACCCGTTTTTCTTTGCTCTGATGATGCTCATTGTTGCGCTGAAACACTCTATGTGGCGCGATTGGAAAGACCGCTCACCCGCGAGGCGCGGTTTTGGTTTGGCGCTCGACATTGCTTTGGTGGCGATGGCGGTAACGATCTCGCTGACCTATCTGATCGAAATTGAATCCGTCTGCTTGATCGACCGCATCACTGGCGAGCGTGCCCGATTGATCGCTGAAAGCCTAGCTGCCGCGAATGAGTTCAACGAAAGCCTTGGTTTGCCGCCTGTGACGACTGTGGAAAACCCCCAATGCGTAAACACGACGGGCGGTTGGTTGGTGCTGATCGTTGGCCTCGCGATTGTTGTGTTTCTGTCCTACAACGTCAAAGTCTGGGGCCTGCCACTGGTGATCGTTGCGATCCTGATTGCAGCATACACGATTATCACAGTGCTGGTTTGGTACGTCTACGGCGCTGAAGATATAAACAAATATTTCGTGACCAAGCTCGCGGGTGAACCGCGCATGCTCAGCGATGGCAGACCGCGTGTGCACGATGTGTTGGTGAATAATTCCTCGGGTCTGCTGGGCCGCTTCATGGACATCGTCCTGAACACAATCTTTCCCTACCTCGTGCTTGGCTCGCTCTTTGGCAGTTCCGCAGGCGGGCGTTCCTTGATCAAACTCGCCTTCCGATGGACGCGCCATTTGCGCGGTGGTCCTGCGCATGCTGCAATCATTTCGTCGGCGATGTTTGGAACCATTTCGGGTGGCCCGATTGTTAACGTGCTCTCGACCGGTGTGCTTACCATTCCTATGATGCTCAAACGGGGTTTCTCCAAAGTCTTCGCCGGCGGGGTCGAGGCGGCTGCCTCCTCCGGTGGGTCCATCATGCCCCCTGTGATGGGCGTCGCGGCATTCGTGCTCGCCTCGCTCACATCTGTGCCCTATTCGAGCGTGATCATGGCAGCCGTAATCCCCGCGATTGCTTACTTTTTCTGCCTTTTCCTGTCGGCGATGTTCCAATCGCGCAAACAGGGTATCGAAGCGATTGGTGAACTAACCGACGACATGGTGCTTGAGCGTCAAGACGGGTGGAACTTGATGATGATCTTCGGGCCCATCTTCTTGATCCTCACGTTGCTGCTAACGCCAAAGGACGCGGTCGGCTGTGGCTTGCTAGATGGGTTATTTGGCGCGGAACGCACGTTCACAGATGCGGGGTGCTCTGTTCAAAGCCTAAGTTGGTTCCAACAAGCTATCCAGAATTCCGCAGGTTCAGCCGGATCAGCGGGTTGGTGGGCAGTGATGCTTTTGCTCGCGCTCTTGTTCTTGGACCCCGACGTTCGCGCGAAACCGCGCAAGATTGTTGATGCGCTCGCGGACGCAGGCATCCTGATCTCGACGCTTTATCTGATGTTCCTCGCGGTTTCGATCATCGACTTTTGCCTCTCTTTCACGGGGCTACCTGTCTTTCTGTCCCTTGATGTTCTGGCTTGGCTCAACAGCTTGAGCCTTGGCGGTGGCGGGTCGTATTTCTTGCAATTCATCGCCCTTTTGATGACGATGTTCTTAGCCGTCCTGCTCGGCATGGGCATGCCTGCTGTGCCTGCCTACATCAACGCAGCTTTGCTGATGAGCCCCGTGCTTGCGGGGTTAGGTTTGTCCCTGTTCACCGCACATATGTTTATCTTTTACTTTGCTGTCGCATCCGCCATCACGCCCCCTGTCGCGCTCGCTGCATTCGCGGCGGCGACCATCACCAAGGCCGAGCCAATGTCGACGGCAGTGTCGGCAGTGAAGTCGGGGATCGTAATGTTTATTGTACCGTTCATATTTGCATTCTATCCCGAGCTTTTGCTCATCCCGCAAGCGGTCATCGACCCGCAAGCCTCTGGAGGCGCGCAATATTTGGATGGGTATGACGGTCAAACGTATCTGGGTGCATTGGCGCTTTTGCTCGCGCGTTTGGTCGTCGCGCTTTACCTAATTTCATCGGCTCTCGCTGGTTTTGACAAACGCAAACTAGCGCCTTGGGAAGTTGCCATGCGCCTTGCCTTGGCCGTTCTCGTCATGATGAAAGCAGAGCTTTTGTGGATGCCAGCCATCACAGTTACCCTCTTGGCAATCTGGTGGCACAGACGCGCTGAGCGACCTGCGTTAGCCTAACAAACCAGCGCGGTTTGGTTTGAGAGTGGCGGGATCAAGCCCTTCATCAAGGATATGTTGCGGCACCTCTAAGCCCAAGATTTCCGCCGCCGCATACTGGGCCAAAGCAGGTGCGGATTGGATGCCGTAACCGCCCTGCCCTGCGAGCCAATAGAACCCTTCAACTTGCGCTGAAAACCCCGCAACCGGACATTTATCAGCGACAAAGCTACGCAAACCGGCCCAAGACCGCTCGATCCGGCGCACTGATATGTCAAATGCCTGCTCGATCCGGTCAACGCAAATCGCGATGTCCATCTCATCGGGTTGCACATCGCATGGGCTTTCAGGGTCTTCATTTGCTGGGGAAATGAGCAGTTTTCCAGCTTCGGGTTTGAGGTAGAACTGCTCTTGCACATCCACGGTCAAAGGCAGCACGCTGATATCACACCCCTCCGGCGCATCTACGATCACCGCCGTTCGACGTTTGGGTATCAAACCAATACGCTCTGCCCCTGCCATGTCGCCCAAAACATCCGCCCAAGCGCCGCCAGCATTGACCACAATCGCGGCGTCAATCTCGCCTTGAGCGGTGCAAAGCGTCCAGCCCTTCGACGTTTTGTTGATCGATTTAACCGCTGAGTTGGTGCGCACAGTGCCTTCGTTCAATTTAAACTGACGCAGATAACCTTGATGCAGCGCAGCGACGTCGATTTCGGAGGTTCCGCTATCCCAAAGCCCCGCAACCGCGTAGCCATCTTTCAAAAGCGGCACGCGTGATTGCAGCAGCTCTTGATCAAGGCGCGTGACCGTTCGAGCATCGCCAAGTTCGGTTTGCAAATGGGCCAAATCGCCTAGCTGATCTTCACGCGCAAGAAAACACGCATTTCGGACACTGAGCAAAGCGTTGCTCGTAAATCCATCCGGTGGCGTATTGAAAAATCCGAGCGATGCGCGCGTCAGTGCACGGATCGGTTCAGGCCCGTAGACAGGCGAATATATCGCGGCAGATCGCCCTGTGGTGTGGTAGCCGGGTTGGCTTTCCATCTCTAACAATGCGATGCGTACACCCCTTTGCGCTAAGTTGGCAGCAACCGACGCCCCTGCAATGCCTGCGCCAATCACGGCTATATCGTAAGTTTCGCGCACGCTTTGCCCCTTTTGTTTGATGGCATTAAGTCGCCAGGGTCAAAGAATTGCAAGCTCATCTCAGCACGTGCGCCCATAAAATGGACCTTGCCAAAATGCCTTGTCGCATCTCTAGTCATCGCTAGAAAAAAAGGAGACACAACATGCGCATTCTATTCACTGGCGGATCTGGGAAAGCGGGTAAACACGCGGTTGCCTACCTTGTGGCGCAAGGACATCGGGTGTTGAATGTGGACAAGGTTTTGCTTGACAATCCCCACATAGACAACCGCATCGCAGACATCACCGATGCTGGCCAAATGTTTGATATCATGGCAAGTTATGCAGGGTATGACGAATTAGAACCAGGCACAGGTGTGCCAAAGTTCGACGCAGTTGTTCATTTCGCTGCCGTTCCGCGCATGTTGATGATGTCTGATAATGAATGCTATCGCGTGAACACATTGGGCACCTATAATGTCATTGATGCCGCAGTAAAATTTGGCGTGCGCAAGATTATTTTTGCATCGTCCGAAACAACTTATGGCGTTTGTTTCGCCGACGGAGAGCGCAAGCCAGAATACTTGCCCATCGACGAAGAGCATCCTGTTATTCCAGAGGACAGCTACGCCATGTCAAAGGTCGTAAACGAAGTGACTGCGCGTAGTTTTCAGCGCCGCTCAGGCTTTGATATTTACGGCATCCGCATAAACAATGTGGTCGAGCCACATGAATACGAACAAGATTTCCCAACCTACTTCGCCAACCCCGACATGCGTCGCCGCAATATTTTTGCCTACATCGATGCACGCGATTTAGGCCAGCTGGTGGACAAATGTCTCGCGATAGACGGGCTTGGTTTTCAGATTTTCAATGCTTCCAACGACAACCACTCCGTCGCCAAAACCACGGAAGAATTGATCCAGACCTACTATGCAGGCGTACCAGCCGCAAAAATGGGCGAAGAAGAGACATTTTACTCCAACAAAAAGGCCAAAGACCTGCTTGGCTTCGCGCCAGAGCATAATTGGCGGATGTATGTGAAAGCCTAGCTCTGACTTAGCACGAGATCCGCCTGTGTAGAATGTTCCCGCATATAAAGCGCGTTCGGCAGGTCATTGCCCTGCACACGCGCGATTGCTTCTTTTTGAGAGTGGCCATGTGTCAACCAACGTTCAACTAGGCGGCGCTCTAGCTCTTGCGGCGTCACGTCCAGCATGATGCTGAAGTCCCAAAGACCACGCATGCGAGCCCACGGCAGGACATCCAGCAACAGATAATTCCCCTCAATTATGATCGTTTCATCGCTCGCGCGGATGTGTCCGCCATTTGGCACAGCGCGGTCAAGACGACGATCAAATGTCGGAAAACTGATGGTTGTCTCATCGCGAATGGCACGGACAATGCGCTCAAAACCAGCCACTTCAAACGTCTCGGGCGCACCTTTGCGCGCCAAAAGACCGTGTGCCTCCAGATCCGCATTGTCGCGGTGAAACCCATCCATCGGTAGCACCCGTGCTTGAGCAATCTGTTGTTCAAGACTCTCAGCCAAGGTCGATTTACCACTCGCGGGAGGACCCACAATCGCAATAATGCGACGGCTTGCAATCAGTGGCACTTGCTTGATCTTGTTAGCAATACTCTCAAGTTCCATCACATCTTGGCCCTTTGAAATTGACGCGGGGACACTAGGACGCCGCCAGCTTCGCACCAAGCTTTTCTAGCATCGTCAAACACTGATCTAACTGCTCAACCGCAAGGTATTCATCCGCTTTATGCGCTTGCTCGATCGAGCCTGGACCACAGACCACGACATCCATGCCAAGGGTTTGGAAAATACCTGCTTCTGTCCCGAATGGCACCACATCCGCGCTGTTCGCGCCTGTCAATTCCGCCACGATCCGAAGCGCTTCATTGCTGTCCGTCGGGATCAAGCCAGCAACTTCGCCAATCACTTCCGTTTCGATGCTTGCTTTAGGGTGAACACGGCGCATCGCGGGGAGCAAGACATCGTCACAATAGCTGCGCAACGTGTCTTTGACAAAGCGCGCGTCGGCAGCTTGAACTGGGCGCATTTCCCAATCGATTTGAGCTTTGGGAGGGATGACATTGTGCACAGATCCACCGTTCAAGGCACCGATGTTGAGCGTCGTCCAGGGCGGGTCAAAACGGCTATCCTCAGGCGCGCGGGCTTGCAGTTGATCAAGCAGTTCCAACAGTCGCGCGACATAACGCACTGCGTATTCAACAGCATTGACGCCAAGGTCCGGATTGGACCCATGCCCCTCAAGCCCCTGAAACCGTGTGCTATATTCATAGCACCCCTTGTGTCCTTCAATGATGCGCATCGAGGTTGGCTCGCCAATAATGGCAAGGCTGGGCTTGAGGTTGCGCTCTTTCAAACTCTCGGCAAGATGTCCCGCTCCAATGCAGCCTGTCTCTTCATCGTAGGTGAAAGCAAAGTGCAAAGGTCGCGCACGAACCTGTTGGGCGAAGGTCGGTGCCATCGCGAGACAAGCCGCGATAAACCCCTTCATATCGCAAGTCCCACGACCATAAAGATGCCCGTCGCGCTCAACCATTTCGAAGGGGTTACTCGTCCAATCCTGATCGCTCACTGGCACAACATCGCTATGGCCAGACAGAACAATCCCACCGTCGATGTCAGGGCCAAGCGTAGCAAACAGATTGGCTTTGCGACCGCTGTCGTCGTGCATGATTTCCACGCGCGCACCAGCGTCCTCCAAACGAAAGGCTAAATAGTCGATCATCGCCAAATTACTATCCGCCGAGACGGTAGGAAAGGCTATGAGATCGGCCAGAATAGCTTTGGTTGCGTCGATCAAAAATCAGTCTTTCACAAAGAGCTTACGCTCGATATCACAAAGCGTTTCGGCAGCACCTTCTTCGCGAATGAGGATGGTTTCTGTCGTCTCAAGTCCCCATGTGTCCATCCAAAGGGCGGGCATGAAATGGAACGTCATACCTGCTTGTAGAACTGTCTGATCCTCTGAGCGGATCGAGGCCGTGCGCTCGCCCCAATCAGGCGGATAACTGAGACCAATCGCATAGCCCATGCGGCCCGCGCGTTCGATACCGTGCTTGCCCATGACATCCATAAACGCATTGGCGATATCGCAAGTCCGATTGCCCACGCGCGCGGCGTTTAGGCCCGCTTCGATCCCTTCCATCTGGGCCTCTTCCACGCGACGCATGTCATCGGGAGGGGTGCCAAGATAGACGGTTCTGCACAAAGGCGCATGATAGCGGCGATAGCAGCCCGAAAGCTCGAAAAACGTCGCTTCGCCCGTTTTCATCGGCGCGCCGTCCCATGTCAGATGCGCAGCTGTTGCGTCCAAACCGGAAGGCGTGAGCGGCAGGATCGCAGGGTAATCACCCCAATCCTCATCCACGCCCGTGATGCCCACGTGCATAATGTCAGCGACCAGATCATTTTTGCGCACACCGGGCGCAGCACGCTCTATCGCGGTTTGGATGACCTTTTCCGAGATGAGCGCAGCTTTGCGGATAAAGCCAATCTCCGCATCAGATTTCACCAAACGTTGCCAGTTCACCAAGGCCGTCGCATCCACGAGCGTCGCGTTTGGCAGTTCCGTGGTGAGGACCGCGTGTGCTTTGGCAGAATAGTAATAGTTCTCCATCTCGACGCCAATGCGCGCGCGCTCCAAACCCTGTTCTTTTAGACGCTCAGCTAGGTGTTGCATCGGGTGGATTTCTGTCGATTGCACGAAGTGATCGCCGTAGCCGATGATCTGCGCGTGATCCATCCAACAGGTGCGTCGACCACCGAGCATATCCATGTGACGGCCCCACCAAATTGGGGGGCCCTCGGCGGTGACAATGACACCTTGATGTACGTAGAACGACCAGCCGTCATAGCCTGTGAGCCACGCTTGGTTCGAAGGGTCCGTGACAAAAATCGCGTCTAGGCCGGCCTTCGCCATCGCCGTGCGGGTCTTGGCAAGGCGGCTCTCATATTCTGCAATCGCGAAAGGGGCTTTGCTTTGCATGTCCGCCCCCTACCCTAAAACCGCAGTCACAGCGCGCAAAGTTGCGGCAACGACTGTGTCGGCTTCTGCGCGCGTCAGGCAGAAAGGTGGCGCAAACCCGATGATGTCCCCTTGCGGCATAGCGCGTGCAATGACGTTATCTTGTTCAAGCATTTTGGCTGCGATTTGCGGGCCGACCTTGTCAGAGCCGTCAAAAAAGATGCGCATATCTTTATCAGCGACCAACTCCACCGCACAGATCATCCCCTCGCCGCGAATATCGCCGACATTCGGGTGATCGCCAAGGGCCGCGCGCATGGTATCGTTGAGATAGGTCCCAACGCTGCCAGCATTTTCAACAAGGTTCAGAGTGTCGATCAACTGCAAGTTCGCAACTCCAGCAGCAGCACCAATAGGATGCGCCGAGTAGGTCCAACCATGACCAATCGGGCCATTTTCGTCCGTCCCCTGCTCCAGTACTTTCCACATTTTATCAGAAACGATCGAGCCGGACAGAGGCGCGTAAGCCGATGTGAGACCCTTCGCAATCGTGATTAAATCAGGGCGCATGCCATAGTGATCAGAGCCGAACATCGTGCCAAGACGACCAAAACCCGTAACAACCTCATCTGCAATCAAAAGGATGTCGTGCTTCTCCAGTACCGCTTGGATCGCGGGCCAATAGCCAGCGGGTGGCGGCACGATACCGCCTGTTCCAAGAACAGGCTCACCTATGAACGCGGCAATGGTATCGGCACCTTCATGTGCGATTTGCGCTTCCAGTTCTGCAACACAGTATGCGACGAAATCGCTCTCGCTTTGGCTCAGATCATCGCGACGGAAATAATCGGGCGCGACGGTGTGCATCACCTGCGCCAAAGGCAGATCAAAC
>Ga0206127_1003658_pt1 | contig 14024 bp, 9 predicted proteins | sample Helgoland_Spring_6_FD_148646 | JGI IMG/M metagenome (GOLD analysis project Ga0206127, IMG submission 148646) | Pelagic subsurface seawater microbial communities from Kabeltonne, Helgoland, North Sea - Helgoland_Spring_Bloom_20160419_1 | ecosystem: Environmental > Aquatic > Marine > Epipelagic ...
GGTGCCGATGCCAATCCATTACTGACGGCTTGATTCATTTTTTGCCCCCTAGATACGCAGCTGACCGAAATCGTCACACCGCTGTCGTCACCTGACAGTGACCAATTTTAACGCCAGACTATCATATGCAACAGTGATTCGTCTGAATAAAAAAACTCTGATAATAAGGTATTTACTATGCGTCTATGGAATGGCTGGGGAAATGAAAACAGCGACTTGCTGATGGAACTCAATGGTGGACTGCGCAATTTGCTGCAGGCACTAGTGGGATCCGCCACTCCCTTAGCCGAAGCAACATTGGAACAGGTTATGGCTAAGGTGCCAACCTCCAGAGCCCCAGCCCACCCCCTGATCAGTACAGATCCAGAGACCCGCGTGCGCCATGCCCGCGGTCAGAGCCTGCCGGATTGGCTGGCTATGCACAGTGGTGATGTGGACTGTTTTCCCGACGCGGTGGCACTTCCTGAGAATAGCCAGCAGGTGCGGGAATTACTCTGCTATGCCAGAGACAATGGTCTAGATGTGATTCCCTATGGCGGCGGCACTTCAGTGGTTGGCCATATCAATCCAGCAGTCAGCCCGCGCCCGATCCTGACCATTGATATGAGTGCTATGAACAAGCTGATTAATTTCGATCAAGAGAGTCAATTGGCCACCTTTGGTGCCGGCACAGCGGGCCCTGAGCTGGAAGCCCAGCTGCAAAAAAAGGGCTACACCCTGGGCCATTTCCCGCAGTCTTGGGAACTCTCAACCGTAGGTGGTTGGGTGGCCAGCCGCTCTAGCGGGCAGCAGTCTCTGCACTATGGTCGCATTGAAAATATGTTTGCTGGCGGCTCTATCGAAACCCTTGCAGGCACTCTTGAGATACCCACTATTCCCGCCTCTTCCGCTGGTCCAGATATTCGCGAGATGATTCTCGGCTCTGAAGGGCGCATGGGCATTATTACCGAGGTAGTAGTCAGAGTAACCAAATTGCCTGAAGAAGAATCTTTTCAGGTGGTGTTCTTTCCCTCTTGGGAAGTTGGCCTGCAGGCTGCCAGAGAATTGATCCAACAGCGCATTGCCCTGTCTATGGTGCGCCTGAGCAATCCACTGGAAACCACTAGCCTGCTCTATATGGGTGCCGGTGATAACAGCAGCGGCGTGGTCGCCCTGGAAACTGCTCTGGCCGAAAAAGGCATTGGTGCTGGCAAAGTCATGATGACCTTTGGTGTCACCGGCTCTGCCCGCCACTGTGAGATAGCCAAACAGATGGCTCTGGATCACTGCACTAGCCTTGGTGGTTTAGCCGATCAAGCAGGTTTGGGTGACAACTGGGCCCACGGTCGCTTCCGTGCCCCCTACCTACGGGATCCACTGGGCAGTGCTGGCTATGCGGTGGACACCATGGAGACCGCAGTCGATTGGTCAAAGTTACCTCAGGCGGTGGAGAATATTGAATCGGCGATCCGCAATGGCTTGGCCGATGAAGGGGAGCAAGTCCATGCCTACACTCACCTCAGCCATGTCTATGGTCAGGGTTCGAGCATCTATACCACTTATCTATTTCGTCTTGGTGACAGCTACCAGCAGGCCATGGAACGCTGGCACAAACTCAAGGCTGCCGGTGCCAATCAAATCGTTGCCAGTGGCGGCACTATTAGTCATCAACATGGTGTGGGTCGAGACCACCGTGACTATCTGGTAGCAGAGAAAGGCGACCTGGGTTTGGCAGCAATCAATTCTCTGTGCCAACTGTTTGATCCAGAGAGTCAGATGAACCCGGGTAAACTCCTACCGGATGAGCTGAACTAATATGTTTTCTGATGTCACTCCCCTGTTCACCCAACAGGATAAGCTTGTCGCCGAGATGCGCAGCGGCGGATCTCTCGACTGGGATATTATAATTATTGGCGGCGGCATTACCGGTGCTGGCATTTTGCGTGAGGCGGTACGCCGCGGTTATCGCGCACTCTTACTTGAGCAGGGAGACTTTTCCTCGGGCACCTCGAGCCGCTCATCCAAAATGATCCACGGGGGCTTGCGCTATCTGGCCGCAGGCGACCTTAAGCTCACCAAAGAAAGCCTTAGCGAGCGCGAACGTCTGCTTGCAGAAGCACCGGGGCTGGTGGACAGAATTAGTTTTTATTTTACCCTTAGCAAAGGCCTGTTCCCGGGCCGCTGGGCGATGGCGGTTATTTTAACCCTGTATGATTTTATTGCCGGTATCCGCGACCACCGCTATTACAACAATCGCCGCCTCGGAGAGCGATTTCCCGGTCTGCAACAGGGCCATCTCAATGGTGCCACAGCCTACAGCGACGCCATGGTCGATGACTCAAGGTTGGTGCTGCGGGTATTACAGGAGAGTATTGCCGCCGGTGGCAAGGCCATCAACTACAGCAAAGTCAGCAAACTGTTATTGGCAGATGGCCAAGTCCAGGGTGTAGTGCTAGATGACTCCGATAGTAGCGATGCTATTCGCCTGCGCGCCGCTGCGGTAATTAATGCTACAGGTGCCTGGGCTGACCGTCTGCGCAATCAAGTCAATCCAGAACAACGTATCCGCCCACTGCGCGGCAGCCATCTTATTATCCACCGCAACCTGATGCCGGTTACCGATGTTCTGACATCACTGCATCCTGAAGATAAGCGCGGGGTCTATATCTACCCCTGGGAAGGCACCACAGTGATAGGCACTACGGATCTGGACCACAGTGAAGACCTAGATATTGAAGCCAGTATTAACAACGCCGAAGTGGACTATTTACTGCAGGCTTTTAATGTGCAGTTTCCCAAGCAAGCCATTAGCCGCGCCGATATTATTTCCAGCTGGGCTGGAGTGCGACCAGTTATTGGCTCGGAGAGCGCCAAGGATCCCTCAAAGGAGCGCAGGGATCACGCAGTCTGGTCTGACAATGGCTTAATCACCGTGAGTGGCGGTAAGCTCACTACCTTTAGACTAATTGCTCTGGATGCCTTGAGCGCAGCCCTGCCCCAGTTGCCCGAGGCACAGCCCTTCACCGATGAGCGAGTGTTTACCACCCCCGATCTAACCCCTAATGAGCTAGTTGCCGAGGATCCGCAATGGGCCCAGCGCCTGTTGGGGCGCTACGGAATTCAAGCCAAAGCAATGCTCCACAGCGCACCAGTTGAAGAGCGACAGCGCATTGCCGGCACCGACTTTTGTCTGGCCGAATGTCGCTGGGCGGCCCGCCATGAGGGCGTTGTTCATCTCGATGATCTGCTATTGCGACGCACAAGATTGGGCATGGTCATGGCTCAGGGGGCTATGGAATTACTCCCTGCGCTGGAAGCCATCTGCACCGCTGAACTGGGCTGGGACCAGGACCACTGGCGTCTCGAAGTTAAACGCTACATGAGTATCTGGAAGCGTTTTTACAGTCTCCCTGAAGACAACGATCGCCCCTAAAAACAATAACAATAGAGCCCGATTGCCATGGAACCAGTGACGCACAAACAAGAGTATTTGCTCTCTATAGATAATGGCACTCAGAGTGTTCGCGCCATGATCTTTGACCGGGATGGCCGACTGGTGGCCAAAAGCAAAATCGACATCGATCCCTATTTCTCCACCGAGCCAGGCTGGGCTGAACAGCATGCAGACTATTTTTGGCAAGCTCTCTGCCAGGCCTGCCATCAACTCTGGGATCAACTGGAGATTCCCCGCGAATCAATCAAGGCCCTATCCGTCACCACCCAGCGGGCTACAGTCGTACCCATGGGTGCCGATGGGCAACCACTGCGCGCCGCTATTAGTTGGCTCGATCAACGGCAGATTCACAGCCAGCCCGAACTGGGGGCACTGGAGTCCCTGTTAATGCGAGCCGTAGGTGCCAAGACGGCGGTGGATACCTTCCACACTCAGGCGGAGGCCAATTGGATTGCCGAGCATGAACCAGAAATTTGGCAGCAAGTGGATAAACTGCTGCTGCTCTCGGGCTATCACAACTACAAACTCACCGGTGATTACAGAGATTCTGTTGCCAGTCAGGTGGGTTTCGTACCCTTCGATTTTAAACAGCTGCAGTGGGCTGAGGCCAAAGACTGGAAATGGCGGGCGATTCCGGCCATTAAGCGGGAAATGCTTCCAGAGCTGGTTGAAGCCGGCGCTATTCTTGGCCATATCAGCAGTGCAGCCGCAGCGGAGACCGGCATTCCTCAGGGACTGCCACTTATCGCCTGTGGTTCAGATAAAGCCTGCGAAGTATTGGGTACCGGCTGCCTCGATAGCAACACTGGCAGCCTTAGCTATGGCACCACTGCTACGTTCAATATCACCAGCGACAAATATCTTGAAGCGATACCCTTTCACCCCGCCTATCCCGGAGTGATTCCCGGCAGTTTTAATATTGAGATGATGGTGCCGCGAGGCTATTGGATGGTGAGCTGGTTTAAACAGCAGTTTGGCCTTGAGGAACAGGCCGCCGCTGAGCAACAGGGGGTAACCGTGGAATCTCTGTTCGATGATTTATTGCAGCAGGTCGCCGCTGGTTCTGCGGGACTGACGCTTCAGCCCTACTGGGGCGCAGGGGCAGACAATGAAGGTCCAGAAGCCAAAGGTGCCATTATTGGCTTTGGCGATGTCCACACTAGAGCACACCTCTATCGTGCGATTATCGAGGGGCTGACCTATGCCCTGCGTGCCGGGAAAGAGCGCGTGGAGCAGCGCAGCGGTCAACCCATCACCAAGCTTTTGGTCTCCGGTGGCGGCTCCCAGAGCGACCAGATTATGCAGATTACCGCGGATATATTTGGTATGCCGGTGCAGCGACCCCACACCTACGAGACTTCAGCATTGGGTGCCGCTATGGCAGCCGCAGTGGGCTCTGGGATCTACCCGGATTTTGCCAGCGCAGCGAGCAAAATGACTCACCCCGGAGAGCGTTTTGAGCCTATAGCCGCCAACCAGAAAATCTACAACCAGCTCTATACTCAGGTCTATCGCAAAATGTACAAGAGCCTCAAGCCCAGCTATGAGGCGATCCGGAAAATTACCGGCTATCCACTTTAAGCAGTAACAATCTGCTGCAAGGCGTTTTCAAGCTCGCTGTATTGGAATCTGTAGTCGCTGGCCAGCAGCTTGTTGGGCAGTACATATTGCCCCTGCAATAGAAGTTCCTCACCCATCTCGCCGAATAACAGTTTCACCATAAATCCGGGCATCGGCAACACTGCGGGTCGATTTAGGGCTGCACCCAGGCTGGCGCTAAACTGCGCGTTGGAGACTGGATTGGGCGCGGTTGCATTAATCGGTCCGGAAATCTGCGAGTTGTTAATGCAGTGCAAAATCGCCCCGACCATATCCTCAATATGAATCCAAGACATACCCTGGTCGCCATTGCCGATTGGGCCACCCAGGGCCATCTTAAAGGGCGCAAGCATGCGCGCCAGAGCACCCTCTTCACCCAAGACAATGCCGGTTCGCAGATAGCACACGCGACTGCCGAGGGTTTCAAAACGTGCCGCACTCTGCTCCCAGGTTTTGCACAGCTGGTGGGAAAAGCCATCCACAGCGCTGGACTGTTCATCCACCGGCTGCTGGCCAGGACCATAAAAGCCAATGGCCGATCCGCTGATCACCACGCTGGGTTTGCGCCTGTGCTTTTGATTTCGTTCGGCAAAAAAATCATAGAGCCTGTCGGTAAGATTGATCCGACTATCATAAAAACGCTGCTTGCGACGCTGAGTCCAGCGCTCTGCTGCCAGAGGCTCACCGGCCAGGTTAACGATCACCTCTGGCACATAGTCCGCTTCCAGTTCGCTGAGCCCCTGAATCAATCGCACCGACGCCGGCAGCCGCGCTGCAGCAGCCTCGGGATTGCGTGTTAGCACAGAGAGTTGATGACCCAGCTGTTGCGCCTGACGGCAAAAGTGTCGACCAATAAAGCCACTGCCACCGGTGATTAAAATTGAACTCATAGATAAAAGACCATTGTCATTGATGCTTGTGTATGCGGGTAACCAAGCAATACGCACAGCTATTGGGGTCAGCCTACAAAATCCCACTGGCAGCCGCAATCTTTCCTTTGCCCAGAGCGCGTTGAGTTGCTAAAATCCGTCCCCTTGTTGATCTGGCTAAACCCAGCTAGGTCTAAATAACCAGTCAATTTTAACCACCCCCAAGGCATAACTATGAGTCTTGCTAATAAAGTATTAGCCTCTAACAACGATCTTCCCATTCGCAGCGATGAGCCGGTACACAGTGGCAAAGTGCGCTCAGTTTACTGGCTCACTGAAGCTGATAGCCGCCGCCTGATTGCCGACAAAGGCTACGATGTTGCCGCGGATGCGCCCTTGGCGATTATGGTAATCAGCGATCGCATCTCTGCCTTCGAATGTATCTGGAAAGGTGAAGGCGGTATGAATGGCGTGCCCGGTAAAGGCGCGGCGCTAAATGCCATCTCTAATCACTGGTTTAAACTGTTCCGCGAGCAGGGTCTGGCTGACAGTCATATTCTCGATGTGCCCCACCCGCTGGTGTGGATCGTGCAAAAAGCTAAGCCGGTAATGATTGAAGCTATCTGTCGACAGTATATTACTGGCTCCATGTGGCGCGCCTACAGCAAGGGCGAGCGCAACTTCTGCGGTATCGAACTGCCAGATGGTTTGCACAAAGATCAGCGTCTCCCTGAGTTACTGATTACCCCTTCTACTAAGGGTATTTTGACTGGTATTCCCGGTGTTCCGGAAGCGGATGACGTAAATGTATCCAGGGCCGATATAGAAAATAATTATTCCAGCTTTAAGTTCCGCAACCTTGAAGATATCAATGTCTATGAAAAGTTGCTCAGTGAAGGTTTTAATCTGATCAGCGATTCACTGGCGGAGATTGGCCAAACTTTTGTCGATACCAAATTTGAGTTTGGCTATGTGCGCGACAAGCAGAATAATGAAAAATTGATCTATATGGATGAAGTGGGCACTCCCGATTCGTCGCGTATCTGGGATAGTGCCAGCTATGCCGAGGGCAAGATTGTCGAGAATTCCAAAGAGGGATTCCGTCAGCTGCTGCTCAATCATTTCCCTGACCCTGATATTCTTCTGAATAAGAATCGTATGCCTGAGCGCACGGCGCTGGCGGAAGATAACCTGCTGCCGGAGTCCGTATTGATGTCTGTGTCTGATACCTACACCGGTATTGCGGAAAAAATCACCGGCGAGAAAATCACCCTACCGGAAGATCCCAAGGCAGAGATTATTGCCATTCTTGCCGAGCAGTATGATTTGATCGACTAGGCATCAAATGTCAAAGCTTGTTGCACTAACCTGAGGGCCACCTCAGGTTAGTAACGTTAGATCAGGTTTAACACTCAACAATATTGACCGGCACTTCCAACACATGGGTTGCCAATCCACCTCTCGAAGTCTCCTTATAGCGCACATGCATGTCTTGGCCGGTCTTGCGCATGGTTTCAATCACCTTATCCAGAGACACAAAGTGAGCACCATCGCCGCGCAGAGCTATGCGTGCGGCGTGAATCGCCTTTACCGAACCCATGGCATTGCGCTCAATACAGGGCACCTGTACCAGTCCACCAATGGGATCGCAGGTCAGACCCAGATTGTGTTCCATACCAATTTCCGCAGCATTTTCCACCTGAGCTGGGGTACCACCCATCACTTCTGCCAGGGCACCGGCGGCCATGGAACAGGCTGAACCCACCTCCCCCTGGCAACCCACTTCGGCACCGCTGATAGAGGCATTCAATTTATACAGCATGCCAATGGCCGCAGCTGTAAGTAAAAACCGTACCACTCCATCAGCAGTAGCTGTGGGTACAAAGCGCATATAGTAGTGCAGCACCGCGGGAATAATACCCGCCGCGCCATTGGTTGGCGCAGTGACCACTCGACCACCAGCGGCGTTTTCTTCATTCACTGCTAAGGCATAGAGAGTGATCCAATCCAACACCGAGAGCGGATCTGACATGGCAGCCTCAGGACGACTGAGTAACTGCTCGTGTAATTCCTTGGCACGACGTCGCACCTTGAGCCCACCGGGTAAAATACCCCCATTGCTGATGCCATTGGCAACACAGGACTGCATCACCGACCAGAGACCTAACAGCCCTTCCCGCACCTGCTGCTCACTGCGCCAGGTCTTTTCATTTTCCATCATCAGTTGAGAGATACTCATGCTGTGCTGCTCACAGAGCGCCAGTAGCTGCTTGCCAGAATCAAAGGGATAGGGAATGGTACTGCTATCTTCCACTAAAAAATCCTGCTCGACGGCACTCTCATCTACTACAAAGCCACCGCCCACGGAAAAGTAAGTCTTGCGGGCAACCACCTCGGCACTACTATTAAAAGCGGTAAAAATCATACCGTTGGAGTGAAATGATAGAGTTTTCTTGCGATGTAACAGCACATCGGTCTGGTCATTGAAACCGATACGATGACTGTCGGATCGGTTAGCTAACAGAGTAATCGAGCCCCCCTCTCGAATCGCTGCCACGCGCTCGGCGATTGTTGGCACATCCACAGTTTCAGGCTGATCACCCTCGAGACCCAGCAACACTGCCTTTGCCGTACCATGGCCCTTGCCTGTGGCACCCAGGGAACCGTACATTTCCGCCTGCACTCGGGTGACCTCGATCATGCGACCAGTTTCCGCAAGAGCTTCAACAAATTGCAGCGCCGCGCGCATGGGACCTATGGTGTGAGAGCTGGATGGCCCTATACCAACGGTAAATAAATCAAAGGTGCTAATTGCCATGGTGACTAATGTCCTTGTGTATCTCTGCCTGAGTTCTCAGTACAGATAAAAGTCCCGTAACTATAGACTCAATGAGTGTAGCCATGGAACAAAAAAATCGTCGAAAATCAATTAACAGCTAAGCTGGTATCTGCGTAAGTAACGGACAGCATCAAGCCTCTGGCAGTTTTGCAGCCCAAGAAGCATTTACCGGCAAAACAAGTTGCTATCGAAGCCTATTGCTTTTAGAGTATTAAGCGTTTAGTAGTCCTAGATCTGAAAACTAGGGCTGTAATCAGAGATTAAAAATTACAAGAAACAAGATCACATGACTATGTGACTAATAATAAATCAAAGGGGAAATCATGAAACTTATACGTGCACAGAAATCCTGTTTGGCTCTTGCGGTGGCGAGTATTTTTGCTGGCAGCATGGCGCAAGCAGCAATCGATGAAATAATTGTAACAGCCAACAAACGTGAACAAACTCTACAAGATATTCCAATGTCAGTATCGGTCACCAGTGCCGAGCAGATTTCTCAATCTAGCATTGTTGATTTAATCGATCTGCAGTCAGCAGTTCCTGCGCTGCGTGTTAACCAGCTGCAGAGTTCTGCGCAGACTAACTTTATTATCCGCGGCTACGGTAACGGCGCTAATAACCCAGGTATTGAGCCTGCGGTAAGTGTCTATATTGATGGGGTTCCACGCACCCGTTCCGCTTCATCTCTTGCTGATTTACCCACTATCCAGCGTGTTGAAGTGTTGAGTGGCCCTCAGTCTACATTGTTCGGCAAGAACGCTTCTGCTGGTGTAATCAGCGTCAGCACTCTGCTACCAGAACAAGAAATGGGTGGCATGATTGAAGCCACTGCCGGCAACTACGGTTCAAAAATTATTAAGGGCACCGTAACCGGTGGCCTGTCTGATACTGTGTCTTTCCGACTCTCTGCCAGCGACAACTCCAGTGATGGCTATGCCACAAACATCACTACGGGGGACGATGTCAATACCCGCAATCGCAGTGCTATCCGCGGCCAGCTATTAATTGAACCCAGTGAAGATCTAACGATTCGTATGATCGCCGACTACAACGAGATCGATGAAGAATGTTGTGCCGCAAGCTCGCTAGTTTATGGTGATGCCAGTGCCGTTGCAGCTGGGCTTGCTGCGGCCAGAGGTTTTGCAGCGACTCCTGTTGATCCATGGGCACGCAAACTCTCCATGAATGACACACCGTCGAACAAACTGAAAGGCGAAGGTGTATCCATTCAAGTTGACTACGATATGGACTTTGCCACATTCACCTCGATCACCTCGTCCAGGGACCAGTCTCTGAGATCCACATTTGATGCGGATTTCACTGCCGCAGAGCTAGTGGATGAAAACCGTGTCGATTATGATTTCAAAACCTTCACCCAGGAATTTCGTCTAACCTCCAATGGCGATGGCGATGTGCAGTGGATGGCGGGCATGTCTCATTCCGATGAAGATGTCGACAGTTTCCGCAATGTCACCTTTGGTGACGATATCCGCCCTTATGCAAACTTCCTTGTTGAGGGCGGCTTTGCTGCCGTTGGCATAGAAGGAGACTTGGATACAGTTGCAGCAGCCATGGTCCTAGGCCAAACAATCCAAGCTGATATAGCTCAGGGTGGAGATCCCGCTCTGGCTGCTTTACTCAGCCCAACAGCTTCTCAAGCTGACGTTGGTGCATATCTGGCTGGTGGTAATTTCACAGGCACTAACTTATTGGGTCAAATCCCTGCACTGTCAGCTCAGTTCTACGTTCCGGGCGACGGCAACGTACAGGAAAAATTCCAGATGAATGGTGTTGCTACCTCATTCTTTGGACAGGTAGATGTGGCTATGAGTGATAAACTCACTGCAACTGTTGGCTTAAACTACACCGAAGATAAAAAGACAGTAGTTTCTGATGTTCTAGTGAGAGATACATTTGGCGCATTACCCTTGGCAGGCGGACCTTTTGATTCACTGACAGGTTTACAGCTCTTCCCTCCATTTCCTGCCTATGGTGGCGATGAAGACGAGTCAGGTGTTTTTAAATCTGACGACCTAACCCACACTCTGCGTTTCGCCTACCAGATGAATGAAGATATGACTCTTTATGCTAGTCATTCAACTGGCTTTAAAGCTGCCTCAGTCAATATGTCTGTGGATGGACGCACGCCAGGTAACCGCACCGCTGATCCGGAAGAGGCGACTAACATTGAAGTTGGCCTTAAAGCGTCTTTCGATAATGGTTACTTAAACGTCGCTCTGTTCCAACAATCCATCGAAGGGTTTCAGTCTAATGTATTTTCTGGAACAGGCTTTAATTTGGAAAATGCTGGTAAAGAGACCCACGAAGGTATCGAACTCGATGGTATGTATGCAGTTTCTGACAGTTTAGTATTGAGCCTTTCTGCTATCGCAATTGATGCGGTCTATGACTCATTTACCAATGGTACCTGTGACACCACTGGTCAGGCCGGAGAAGCCTACCAATGTGTTGGAGACTCAAATACCATTGATCTGAGCGGCTTAAGTCCTGCAGGGGTGCACGAGTTAAGTGTCAATGCCAATGCCGTCTATTCATTCGATGTCAGTAACAGCATTAATGGTTTCTTCCGTGTCGAGTATGTACATGAGAAAGATATCAATATCGCTGACTTGATTCCTATGAGTTTGGCAAGTCGCGGCACTGACAACCTCAATGCAAGTCTTGGTTTCAGCAGCGAGAATGGCGGTTGGGATGCCATGTTGTGGGGTCGTAACCTGACTGACCACAAGAGCCTAATCTCAGCATTCCCCACCACTGCCCAGCCAGGTAGCTTTACTGGCTACCCCAATGCACCACGTACCTATGGTCTAACTCTGCGCAAGAACTTCTAAGTATCGCTCCATCACTTAGAATTGTTAGACAAAAATGGCGGCTCCTGAGAGTCGCCATTTTTTTTGCCTGACAAAAAGATTAGATAGCCAGCTCGCCCTTCACTGTAGTAAAAGCCTCTAGAGCCAATTCAAGATCATCTCTGCTGTGTGCCGCAGACATCTGGGTACGAATCCGCGCCTTGCCATGGGCTACCACTGGGTAGGAAAAAGCCACCACATAGACCCCATGGGCGAGCATTCTTTCAGCGAACTTGGCCGCCAGTGCCGCATCATCCAGCATCACTGGAACAATCGGATGTTCACCGGGCAGCAAGCGGAAGCCTAAGCTCTCCATCCCCTCGCGGAAAAATTCAGTATTTTTGCTCAGCTGCTGCTGTAGCTGATTGGATTCAGTCACCAGCTGCAGTGCCTTTATGGCGCCAGCAACCACTGGCGGCGCAACCGTATTAGAGAAAAGATAAGGCCGTGAACGCTGACGCAACAAATCCACCACTTCTCGTCGGGCACTGGTAAAGCCGCCACTGCCGCCGCCCAATGCTTTACCGAGAGTTCCGGTAATTATGTCCACCCGATCCATGCAGCCGCGATATTCGTGAGTGCCGCGACCATTGGCGCCGACAAAGCCGCTGGCATGGCAGTCATCAAAATGCACCAGCGCGTTGTATTTTTCTGCCAGATCGCAGATCTCATCTAATTTGGCGATGGTGCCATCCATGGAGAAGACGCCGTCTGTGGTAATCAGCTTAAAGCGCGCTCCAGCCCTGTCTGCCGCCTTTAGCTGGCTTTCCAGATCAGCCATGTCAGAGTTCCGGTATCTATAGCGCTTCGCCTTACACAGGCGCACACCGTCGATAATACTGGCGTGATTCAGTTCATCGGAGATCACTGCATCCTCGGCCCCGAGCAAGGTTTCAAACAGCCCGGCATTGGCATCGAAACAGGAGGGATAGAGAATGGTCGCTTCAGTGCCAACAAAGGCACTGAGGTCATTTTCCAACTGTTTATGAATGGTCTGGGTGCCACAGATAAAGCGCACCGATGCCAGGCCATAGCCCCACTCTTCCAAGCCACGTATAGCTGCCGCCTTAACCTCAGGGTGCTGAGCCAGCCCCAGATAATTATTGGCACAGAGATTGAGCACTGGCGCGCCGCTATTCACTGAGACTCTGGCACCCTGAGGCGAGGTGATTTGGCGTTCGTTTTTGGTTAAACCGCTGTCTTCAATCTGCTGCAGCTCGGCTTGCAGATGATCTTGAAATTTGCCGTACATAATTGTTCCTTTAATCCGTTAATCCTTAGTCAGTTTTGATACCGATTATTCCCAGTTTAAAATTACCTTGCTCGCCTCTCCGGCGTTCATGGCGTCAAAGCCCTTCTGAAAATCGGTATAGTCCATGCGATGGGTAATCACCGAGGAGATATCTAAACCACTCTCGATCATCACCGACATTTTGTACCAGGTCTCATACATCTCACGGCCATAGATACCCTTTAGCGTGAGCATATTAAAGATCACCAGACTCCAATCGATGGCCACTTCTGCGGCGGGAATACCGAGCATAGCCACCTTGCCCCCGTGACACATGCTGCTTAATAGATCGCGAAATCCGGCGGGATTACCGGACATTTCCAGGCCCACATCAAAGCCTTCAGACATACCCAGTGATCGCTGCACATCAGCAAGCTTCTCCGTGCGCACATCAACCGTGCAGGTGGCACCGAGCTTTTTCGCCAGTTCCAGGCGTTGGGGATTGATATCGGTGATCACCACATTGCGCGCACCGGCATGACGGCAGACTGCTGCAGCCATAGCGCCAATGGGCCCGGCTCCAGTAATCAGCACGTCCTCGCCGAGCAGATCGTATTGCAGTGCGGTATGTACCGCGTTGCCTAGAGGATCAAAGAGCGCCGCTACATCCAGATCTATATCGGGGCGATGCTCCCAGACATTTGACATGGGCAGCACCAGATATTCGGCAAAGGCTCCGGGTCGGTCCACCCCTATTCCACTAGTGTGGGCACAGAGATGGCGGCGGCCGGCAAGACAGTTGCGGCAGCGACCACAGACCACATGGCCCTCCCCCGAGACAATTTGCCCGGGACGAAAATCATTTACATTGGAGCCCACATCGACAATCTCTCCAACAAACTCATGGCCTACAACCATGGGTACGGGAATGGTTTCCTGAGCCCAGCTATCCCAGTTATAGATATGCATATCAGTGCCGCAGATGGCAGTGCGTTTAACTTTGATCAGAACATCATTGATGCCCATTTCCGGCTCGGGCACATCTTCTAACCAGAGACCAACGGTGGAATTCCTTTTGACTAATGCTTTCATGATGCTTATTCCCTGCTTGGCTATTTATGACAAGTTTTAATATATAAGAATTTATTCCCTTATCGTAGAATCAATAATTCCTTTATGCAAG
>Ga0206127_1003659_pt1 | contig 14022 bp, 8 predicted proteins | sample Helgoland_Spring_6_FD_148646 | JGI IMG/M metagenome (GOLD analysis project Ga0206127, IMG submission 148646) | Pelagic subsurface seawater microbial communities from Kabeltonne, Helgoland, North Sea - Helgoland_Spring_Bloom_20160419_1 | ecosystem: Environmental > Aquatic > Marine > Epipelagic ...
TGGGGGTTGAAAGCGGGGGTCAGTCTCCACAATAAAATCTTCCATTGATGGAATTTGGAATTTTTCGATAGGGTGACTGGTGCGGGCGAGTAGGGGTGCATCTGGATTTCCCGAAATGCGTCGTTGTAGGCGACTGGCTTTTTCCTTGAGTTCGCGGGTAAGTAAATAAACATTCTTGCCGTCGCGAATATGGTTCCTGCCGGTGGCAATTGCATGTTCGAGTTCATCGGCGGGTACATTGCCAGCTTCGATGCTGACCTCGACTTCCGTAAGGTCTGCGGATTCGGAGGCAGAGGTGCGAAGCTCTGCCTTTTTTATTGTGGATGTGAGTTTGCGAAAGTTATCCGTAAATTCGGCATCAAAATCTAATTCTAGGTCTTCCTGGTGGCTGGCGAGGAAATCGAGAACTTTGGATTCATCACGCAACCACCACCAGTGACGGTGCGAGCGATCGCGAAGAAAATTCCATTCCCTTAGTAACCGAAGAACTTCTTTGTAGCCCGGAAGTTGGGAAGATGGCAGAATAATTCGCAAATATTCGGTGGACCCTTCAACTTCAATTGCAGGTCCGTTGTATTCTGGTTCGCTGCGAATGGGGGAGGGGGTATCCTCGTAGGTACTTTCAGAAATTTCACGAACGGGTCGCGGGCGTTCGGGTTCAGTTATCTCAATATATTCGCTGACACCGTTTAATTTGCCTTCTTTCCATTCGATTGGATTTTCGGGATCATTGGCCGGGAAGAAACAGGGTACACGATCAAGTAGTTTGAGGAGTTCACCTGTCTGCCTGAGATCGAGTTGAAGGAAAGAGGTAATCGCTCCACCGCACCACTGGGAAAGTGCGAAGAGAGCGGACCGTTCGGCATCCCCAAGATCGGCAAAAGCGGTGGGAGAGATTTTTTCTGGAGTTGCCCGGGAACCGTCCTCCAATTCAATTTCGATTTTTGCCGGAATGGCATTCCTTTGCACGCAGCCCGCCATGGTGGGGGGCAGAAGAATACGGATTTTCACCCTTCGGTAGTAAAGGAAATGCTCACGAGGGCCTCGTTAAGATCTTTGCCTGCGGGAGCACCCCCCATGGCGAAATCCGGTTTTCCGCCACCTTTTCCACCCAGTTTTCCTGCAAGTTCGCTTAAATATTGACCCGCTTGATGACCAGCGTCGACTGCTTCCTGAGAGCAAATGCATACCATTCCGTATTTTCCGTTCGATTCGCTGGCGAGGAGGACGATGGAGGGGGCTGCTCGTTTATTCACCTGAGCGGCGAGGGAGCGTAAGTCGTTGGGATTCAGGTTGGGAACGACTGATTTAATCAGGCGAAGGTTGCCGTTTGTTTCGGCTTGCTCAATTAGTTTATCTGCGAGCCCAGCCTGTCCCTTTTGTTCGAATGCCCGAAGTTTTTTGTCCAAGTCTTTGTTTTTGGCCTGCATCTGTACGATACGGTCGGCTAATTCGTTTGGTTTGCAAGCCAGTTGACGGGTAAGTTGTTGAATGAGGCAGACTCGTTGGTCGGTCCATTGATATGCCGAGAGTCCGGCTACTGCTTCGATCCGACGGGTACCGGCAGAAATAGCGGATTCACTGGTGATGCGAAGCGAACCAATTTCTCCCGCTGATGAAACATGGGTTCCACCGCAAAGTTCCTGGCTCCATCCTCCAAGGTTAACCACACGAACAGTATCACCGTATTTTTCATCAAAGAATGCGATGACTTCTTCGGGTTTTTCGGAGAAGGGAACTTCGTAGCTTTCCAGCTTGTCGTTGAGAAGGAGTTTCTCGTTGGAAATTCGTTCGATCTCTTCAATTTGTTCGGGCTTAATTCCTTCGAAGTGGGAAAAATCGAAGCGTAGTCGATCGGGTTCGACCAAAGAACCCGCCTGTCTAATATGATCGCCGAGAACCTTTCGCAGTGCCCAGTGCAGAACATGGGTTGCTGTGTGGTGCCTTTGTATGGCTTTGCGCCTTTCAATATCGACATTGAGAACAGCTGACTGGCCGGCCAAGTTAGAATGATTGGGTGGGGATTTGAGGGCATGAAGAAAGCGGCCAGATCCATCTTTTACCACATCCGTGATGAGATGGGTCTGATCGTTGATGAGAACCGTTCCGGAGTCTCCGACTTGGCCGCCCATTTCTGCATAAAAGGGCGACTTTTTAAAAGCTAAATAGGTGGTTTTATCCTGGGTCACACAATCTACACAGGTGGTCGAAAAACCTTCCAGATTCGATGGGGCAAACCCAACGAACTCGGTGGCGTTGGCAGAATCTTCCTCCTCACTCACCACAATATCGACTGATTTTCGAGCCTGCCTTGCCCGTTCGCGCTGTTTTTCCATTTCCTTTTCGAATTCTTCGCCATCCACAGAAAGGCCGGATTCACGGGCCATTAATTCGGTCAGGTCAAGTGGGAAACCAAAGGTATCATACAATTTGAAGGCAAAGGATCCGGTAAGCTGATCGCCTTGGTTCATCCCTTCGATCTCGCGATTAAACAGGTCGATTCCGCGGTCGAGTGTCTTGTTAAAAGACTCCTCTTCGGATCGGAGTGTTTTTACAATCAGATCCTTCCGGGCTTTAAGCTCGGGGAAGAAAGAACCCATTTGTTCGATCAGGGTCGGGGCCAGTAAATGAAAGAAGGGTTGTTCAAACCCAAGGGTTCGCCCGTAACGGATGCCACGGCGAAGAATCCGACGGAGTACATAATTACGATCTCCATTACCGGGTAAAATTCCGTCGGCAATCGAGAAGCAGAGTGCCCGCAAGTGATCACCAATTACACGAAAGGCAATGTCCACTTCCTCCTGTTGGTTGGCCGGAGTACCATCTGCGGGTAGGGTGGATTGGTAGGATTTACCAGAGAGTTCCTTTACTTTTTCAAAAATGGGTGAAAATACATCGGTATCGTAATTGGAGGTCGGTTTTGAAAAATCAGTGAATCCATTGGTGGACTGCATCACCGCGGCAACTCGCTCGAATCCCATTCCGGTATCCACATGCTGGGCGGAGAGAGGGGAGAAATTTCCCTGGCGGTCCGCGTTGAATTGAATGAATACAAGGTTCCAAATTTCGATGCAGAGGTGGGAGTCCGCATTGACTAATTTTCCTTGAGTGTCTCCCTCCGGAGTCAGGTCAATATGGAGCTCACTACATGGGCCACAGGGTCCGGTTTCCCCCATCATCCAAAAATTATCCTTTTTATCTCCATTTACGACATGAATTTTCGGATCGAGTCCGGCTTTTTCAAAAATGGCACTCCAGAAATCATGGGCCTCCTGGTCAAAATCAGCGGGTTCGCCTTCGCCGGGTTTGTAAACAGTCGCATAAAGCCGTTCGGTAGGAAATTTCCATACTTCGGTCAATAGTTCCCAACTCCATTCAATTGCTTCCCTTTTAAAGTAGTCGCCAAAGGACCAATTTCCCAACATCTCGAAGAAGGTATGGTGGTAGGTATCAAAGCCGACATCTTCCAAATCATTATGCTTACCTCCAGCCCGGATGCATTTTTGTGTGTCAGTGGCTCTTTTAAAAGGTGCCTTTTGATCTCCGAGGAAATAGGGGACGAATTGATTCATCCCTGCATTGGTAAATAAAAGGTTTGGAGATTCTGGTAGCAGGGAAGCTGAGTTTACGACCTGATGCTCTTTGGATGCAAAAAAATCGAGAAAGGATTGACGGATTTCGTGGGCTTTCATGGGGCCGGTATGGGTGGTTTATTGGAGTCGGTCGAGGATGTTTTTTCCCATTTCCTCACTGCCTACCGATTTCCCGCCTTGGGCGATATCCCCCGTACGAAGTCCAGAACGGATGGTTTCCTTGACTGCATTTTCGATTGCCGTGGCCGCTTCTTCCAATCCAAAACTGTAGCGGAGCATGAGGGCGGCACTTAGTATCTGAGCGCAGGGATTCGCGACTCCTTGTCCGGCAATGTCGGGTGCAGTACCACCTGCAGGTTCGTACAAACCGAAGGGCAGTCCTTGGCTGTTTTTCTGGGTGCCAAGGGAGGCGGAGGCAAGCATGCCTAAAGAACCGCAAATCACCGCGAGTTCGTCGGAGAGAATATCTCCAAACATATTTTCGGTAAGAAGGACGTCGAATTGATTAGGGTCGCGGACGAGTTGCATCGCCGCATTATCCACATACATATGAGTAAGTTCAATGTCGGGGTTGTGTTTTTGTACGCAATTTACCACCACTTCACGCCACAGGACGGAGGTTTCAAGCACATTGGCTTTATCGACAGAACAAATTCTACCGTCACGCAGAGAGGCGGCTTTTATGGCTAGTTCAGTGATTCGTTCAATTTCACTGGTGCGGTATACCATGGTATCAATTGCCAATTTTTCACCATTGTCCAAGGTCTTCGTTTCCTTGGGCTGTCCGAAGTAGATCCCTCCTGTCAGTTCCCTTACGCACAAGGTGTCTATCCCGTTGGCCACTGTATCGGCCCGAAGGGGGGAAAGATCGGATAGTTCCGGATAAAGATTGCCCGGTCTTAGATTGGCAAAAAGTTCAAAAGCTTTTCGAATGGGAAGGAGGGCTGCACGCTCGGGCTGTTCTTTGGGGGGGAGGTTTTCCCATTTGGGGCCGCCCACAGAACCAAAAAGAATGGCATCCACTTCCTTACATGCATTAAGAGTCGAATCAGGAAGTGCCTTCCCGTGGTTATCGATTCCGATTCCCCCCACATCGTGATTGCTTGTTTCAATCGAGAAATCGTGAAGATTTCCAAGCTTTTGGAGCACTGTAAGAGCGATCTCCATGACTTCCGGGCCGATCCCGTCGCCGGGTAGAGTTGTGAATCGTAATGTTTTCATCAAAACGAGCATAGATAATGTTTCATGGCAAACCTGCAACGCTGAAAACTAGACGCCTATTAATAAGACATGAAATCATTGACAAAATCGTCCCCTTGGGTATGGTAAGAATTTCATTTCAGTCTCAACCTCGAAAGAGCGAGCCCTGCTCGCTTTTTTTGTTTTAAAATAACCCACCTAAAATAATCAATCATGAGTAGCGAAATCCTCGCAGTTCTTGAATACATGGAAAAAGAAAAGGGCATCAGTCGTGAAGACATGATCGCCACGATTGAGAGTGCCATTAAGACGGCCGCCGAGAGAGGAGTCAATTCTTCTGGAGATGTGCGAGTTGATATTAGTGCCAAAACGGGGGCGATGAAGGCATGGTCCCGTTTGGAAGTGGTGGAATCAGTCTCAGATACTTTCTGTGAAATTCATCTTGATAAAGCACGTCTATATGCGGAAAGTCCTCAGGTTGGTGACTTCGTGGAGCGCGAATTGGACCCCTCTTATTTGGGCCGAATTGCTGCCAAAACTGCCGAGCAAGCAATTAAACAAAGACTGCGGCAATTTGAAAAAGAACATATTTACGATGAATTTAGAGATCAAGTTGGTAACCTGGTAACGGGTATCGTCCGTCGTAAGGATCGCGGTGACTTAGTTGTTGAGGTAGGGAAAGCAGAAGCATTGCTACCATGGCGCGAAAGAGTGCCAGGTGAGGATTGGGTTCCAGGAGAGCGTATTCGTTGCTTGCTGAATAAGCTCGAGCAGCATGGCCGTGGCCCGGAATTGATTTTGAGCCGATCCAGTCTTAATTTTGTTCGAAAGCTTTTCGACATGGAAGTAGCAGAGATCGCAGACGGAACCGTTACTTTGGCAGCAATGGCAAGGGAGCCCGGTTACCGGACTAAAGTTTGTGTGCGTAGTACTGACCCCAAGGTGGATCCAGTGGGTGCTTGTGTGGGAGCACGCGGTGCACGAGTGAAAAGCATTGTTCGAGAAATGAACGGTGAAAAAGTGGATATTGTTCGATGGTTTGAAGACCCGATTGAACAATTAGCGGAGGCTCTCAAACCTGCTATTCCTCAGAATGTTACTTTAGATCGAGAAAAAAGAAGAATGTATTTTGAGGTGGTTGAAGACGATCTTTCTGTGGCAATTGGCCGAAAAGGAATCAATGCCCGTCTAACATCCAGACTATTGGGCTGGAAGCTCGATATTGGGAAAGTGGTGGTCAAGCAAGTTGGGTTTGATGAAAGAAAGAGCAAAGCAGCAGATGCGCTAACCTCTGTCGGAATCGAATTTGAAGTGGCGGACCGTTTGGTTGCATTTGGTTTAGTCAGTCCGGAAGCATTTGAAGGAGTAACTGCAGAGGACTTAGTCGGACTTGGTTTCGAGCAAGAGACAGCTGATACTATCCTCGATAAAGTTTCCTCCGAGGAAGAAGTTGATTCTCCTAGCCCTGAATCAAATTCTGAAGAACAGGAATCTTAAAACTTACCTATCTTTTAAATATTTATGAGTGTACGTGTTCACGCAATTGCGAAGGAAGTCAATAAATCAAGTAAGGAGCTTATTGAAATTCTTACCGCTCGTGGGTATGACATTAAAAGCGCATCAGCCTCTATCGATAATATTACCGCTCAGTCCATCATCGATGAATTTGCAGTTGAAAAACCAATTGAGGCTCAAGAAGAGTCAAAACCAGAGGCAGCAGAGAGCGTAGTTGAAAAAAACACCAAGGAACCTTCGAAAAAAGCACCTATTGTAAGAAGTAAAGCGGATCTCGATGCCGAAAAGAAGGAAAAGGAGGATGCCGAGCAAAAAGAAAAGGCTAAACTTCTTAAATCGGAACCCGTTCAACCTGTTCCGGTAGTAAGCAATGCACCTTCTCTTCCTCCTCCTCCTGTGACTCGGGCTAACGCGCCGCCTCCACCCCCTTCCACAGCTGGTAAGTCAGGTGTTCCGTCTCCCCCGTCTCCGATTTCTTCGGATACTCCGGTTGAGTCGAAAGAGGTCAGCAATGATTCGGCCACCTCTGATGATGATGTGGTTGTTGAAGGGAATTTAATTTTAATCAAGCCTCCAATCGTGGTGCGTGATTTTGCTACTTTCATTGGCTTGAAGCCTTTCCAATTAATTTCCGAATTAATGGAAATGGGAATTTTTGCCTCAATGAATCAAACGATTGAGGAAGATGTAGCTCGAAAAATAGCCAAAATCAAAGGTTTTGAACTCGAGATTCGACATCGTGGTGAAAAAGTGGAAGCTGCTGCACCCAAGAAAAAAGTGGTGGTGGATGAGAATGATGAAAAGTTTCTCAAACCACGTTCACCAGTAGTTTGTATCTTGGGGCATGTTGATCATGGTAAAACAACTTTGCTGGATACAATCAGGAAAGCAAATGTAGTGGAGGGAGAAGCGGGCGGAATTACTCAACACGTTGGAGCTTATCAAATTGAGCATAAAGACCAAAAAATTACATTTCTTGATACTCCTGGACATGCTGCTTTTTCGAAGATTCGAGAAAGAGGTGCAAATTTAACTGATGTATCCGTTTTAGTTGTGGCCGCCGATGATGGCTTTATGCCCCAAACGGACGAAGCTTTAAAATTTGCCCAGCGGGCACAGGGTACCCTTGTTGTTGCGATTAATAAAATGGACGCCAAGGGTGCAGATCAGGAAAAAGTAAAAACCCAAATGCAGGAGAGATCAATTCCCTCTGAAGATTGGGGTGGCGAGGTGGTAACTGTTCCTATTTCCGCTTTAAAGGGTGACGGAGTGGATGATCTGCTTGATATGATTTTATTACAGGCCGAATTGATGGAATTGAAGGCCAATCCTGAAGCTGAAACTGGAGGAGTTATTGTGGAGGCACGCCAAGAAGTCGGTCGTGGTCCTACCGCCACTGTTATTGTGCAAAAGGGTACTCTCAAAATTGGAGACGCGATTCATTGTGGTTCTGTTTATTGTAAAGTAAAGGCGATGATTGATGACCAAGGTCAACAGGTCAAGCAAGCACCCCCTTCTACTCCGGTCAATATTTTGGGATGGTCAGGTGTACCTGACTCGGGGGGAATATTTGCCCGTTCCAAGAATGAACGCGAGGCCCGAAGAGAAGCCGAAGAGTCTGAGCAATTGTCCAAGCAAGTGGTGGTGGTTCCCGAAGAAGAAGAAGAGGGTGGTGAACCTGCGGTAACTGGTGTGGATGCTTTATTTGCGGCCATTTCCCGAAGTAAATCTGCCGCTTACCGTGTAATCCTGAAGGCAGATGTTGGAGGTTCTCTTGAGGCATTACGTGAGACTTTGGAACTAATCACCAGTGATAAGGTATTACTCGAAATTCTTCAGTCTGATGTGGGGCAGATTACTAAAAACGACATCAAGATGGCTAATACTTCCGGTGCTGATGTAATTGGTTTTAATGTTAAAATGGAAAACGGAGTCATGGGAGATGCGAAACACCAAGACGTTAAAGTTTTCCAAAACAGCATTATTTACGAAATAATTGACTTGGTTAAAGACAACATGGCAGAATTGCTCGAGCCAGAACTAGTTGAAAAGAAAACTGGTCGTGCTGAAATTCGCCAAGTATTCAAGGTTAGTAAAGGAAGGACTGTTGCAGGTTCAATGATAATGGAGGGTTCAATTATTCGTAATAAAGGCGCTCGTCTTGTTCGTAAGGGCAAGGTTTTGGCGGAAGGGAAAATTGAGACACTTAAACGATTTAAGGACGATGCTACGGAAGTAAAAGCTGGATTTGAATGTGGTATTCGCTTGGATTCTTTTGATGAATATGAAGAAGGCGATATGATCGAGACTTTTGAAGTCGAAAAGATCCGTCCTTCTTTATAATCCAAAATTTTTGATATGAGCCTGCGCCTAGCTCGGGTTAATGAGTTAATCAAGAGAGAAATTGGTAATTTCTTGAGAAGACGTTACCGTTCAGAAACTGTTTGTTGGACCATTACGGGTGTGGATGTATCTGCAGACCTACGAAATGGTACGGTAGGGTATTCTGTTATTGGTGATGAATTAAAAGCACGAGAAGCCCAGTTGTTTTTTCGTAAGCATACCGGGGAAATTCGTAAAGAAGTGAGTAAGCATGTCATTCTTAAATATTCTCCCAAATTAACTTTTACTCAGGATTTTGGAATTGAACGTGGAAATCGAGTGATGGAGATTCTTGATGATTTAGAGGCGGATGACTCCAACCCTTCACCCGAAGAGGTGTGACGTGAGTGGCGCACGTTGTGTCACAACTAAGTGCCGCACTGTCTCACTTGATTCTTGTTTTTTATTCGAAAAGTAAACCTTAATTGCGTAAGGTGCTTATCAATAGTTACTTAACGAGTTCGATGAATTAGGCGCGAATGTTGCAAAGTAGTAGCCGTGAGTAAAATAATAGGAATTGATCTAGGAACAAGTAATTCATGCATGGCAGTAATGGAAGCCGGCGACGCCAAAGTTATACCAAACGCTGAAGGTGTCCGAACTACTCCATCTATCGTTGCATTTAGTAAGAACGGGGAACGCTTGGTTGGACAGGCTGCGAAAAGGCAGGCTGTTACCAATCCAGAAAACACCATTTTTTCTTCTAAAAGACTCATTGGTCGTAAATTTTCTGAAATTAAGGATGATATTTCCACTCTGCCTTACAAGGTAATTGAAGGAAAGAATGGTGCTGCAGTTATTGAATGTGAGATTGATGGCAAGGCTGAGACTTTCATGCCTGAACAGATTTCATCGATGATACTTGGAAAGCTAAAGGCAGATGCGGAAGCATACTTGGGTGAACCGGTAACGCAGGCGGTTATTACTGTTCCTGCATACTTTAATGATGATCAGAGGCGTGCGACAAAAGATGCCGGTTCAATCGCGGGATTGGAAGTCATGCGTATCATCAACGAACCGACTGCAGCCTCCCTTGCATATGGTCTGGATAAAAAAGGGGAAGAGACAATTGCGGTTTATGATTTAGGTGGAGGTACTTTCGATATATCTGTACTCGAGATTGCGGAAGGGGTATTTGAAGTCAAATCCACGAATGGGGATACTCAGCTTGGAGGCGACAATTGGGATCAAGAGATTATAAATTGGCTGATCAATGAATTTAAAACAGAGCAGGGTATTGATTTATCTGGCGATCCAATGGCGATGCAGCGTTTGAAGGAAGAGGCAGAGAAAGCGAAAATGTCGCTATCTTCTTCTCAATCCACAGACATTAATCTTCCATTTATTACCGCTGATGCCTCAGGACCGAAGCATTTAAATGTTACATTGTCTCGGGCTAAATTGGAGCAAATTTGTGATGATTTATATGCCAGAACTAAAGGGCCATTTGAGTCCTGTTTAAAAGACTCCGGTCTCAGTATTGGTGATGTTAACAACTTAGTTCTTGTCGGCGGAATGACAAGAAGTCCCAAAATAGTCGAACTCGCCAAGGAATTGGGTGGAAAAGATCCCAACCAAGGAGTCAACCCGGATGAGGTGGTTGCAATTGGTGCTGCTGTTCAGGGGGCAGTTCTTCAAGGAGATGTGAATGATGTTCTTTTGCTCGATGTGACACCTCTTACGCTTGGAATCGAAACTGCAGGAGGAGTTTGCACTCCAATGATTGATCGTAACACAACAATTCCTACGAAGAAGGCTCAAACTTTTTCTACTGCTGCTGACAGTCAACCCGCAGTCGACATTGTGGTCTTGCAGGGTGAGCGATCAATGTCACAGGACAATAAAACATTGGGGACATTTAAGCTCGACGGTATCGCACCTGCTCCGCGAGGAACGCCACAAATAGAAGTGACTTTTGATATCGATGCAAATGGTATTTTGAATGTGAATGCGAAAGACCAGGGAACGGGGAAAGATCAAAAGATAACGATTTCAGGGTCTTCCAGTATGGATGAAGAAGAGGTAGATCGCCTTCGCAAGGAAGCGGAAAAATTTGCCGATATCGATAAAGAGAAGAAGGATCAGGTACAGGTCAGGAACGATCTTGATTCCATGGTTTATCAATGTGAAAAGCAACTGAGCGATCTTGGTGATAAAGCCCCCGATGATTTGAAGGCAAAGATTGATGCCCTGCTTGCTGACACCAAGAAAACATTAGAAAATTCTGGTTCTAGTCTGGATGAATTAAAGTCCGCAAAAGACTCGCTTCAAAAAGGTTTTGAAGAATTAGGTCAAGAGGTCATGAAGAGTGGAGGAATGCCTGAGGGTGCTCCTGGAGCTGGACCCGCAGCGGGTGCAGAAGCGCCTCAAGATTCTGAAAAGAAGAAGGATGACGATATTGTGGACGCCGACTTTGAAGTGGTGGACGACGAAAAAGAAAAAAGTTAATTTTATTGGATTTCTACCTAAGAATTTTCTTACTTAGTATCCATAACCCTAAAATCTAGTATAACCTAACCAAAAACAAAAGGAATATGAGCAAACCAAAAATAACTCCGCTAGGAGATCGCGTCTTGGTCAAGCACGTCGAAGAAGACGAGCAAATTAAAGGCGGGATAATCATCCCAGATTCTGCGAAAGAAAAATCACAAGAAGCTGAAGTAGTAGGCCTTGGAACTGGCAAGAAAGACGACGATGGAAAAAATATCGGCTTTCAGGTCAAAAAAGGCGACAAAGTGTTAATCAGCAAATACGGTGGAACCGAGGTAAAGCTTGACGATGTTGAGTATCAACTCGTTCGTGAAGACGACATCCTTGGAATCATCGGATAGGCTTCTTAGCTAACAATCAAAACAAAACTCAGAAAATAAAATTATGGCTAAGCAAATATTATTCGACGAAGCAGCACGTAAAAGAGCCCTTAGAGGGGTCAATACACTTGCTGATGCGGTAAGCGTAACATTGGGACCGAAGGGTCGTAATGTTTTAATCGACAAAAAGTTCGGTTCTCCAACAGTGACCAAGGATGGTGTTACCGTTGCTAAAGAAATTGAATTAAGTGATCCCTATGAAAACATGGGTGCACAAATGGTGCGTGAAGTTGCTTCCAAGACATCTGATCTTGCAGGTGACGGAACAACGACAGCAACTGTTTTAGCAGCTGCAGTTTATCAGGAAGGACTGAAGAATGTAGCAGCAGGTGCAAATCCCGTTTATTTAAAACGTGGAATTGACAAAGCAGTCGAAGCAGGTGTTGCTAAATTATTACGTGACAGTAAGAAAGTTTCCGCCAGTGAAGAAGTTCGCCAAGTCGCAACTGTATCTGCAAATTGGGATGCCGAAATTGGTGAAATCATCTCCGAAGCGATGGATAAAGTTGGTAAAGACGGAACGATTACTGTTGAAGAAGCAAAAAGCATCGAAACCACTCTTGATGTTGTCGAAGGTATGCAATTCGATAAGGGATATTTAAGCCCTTACTTCTGCACTAACAACGACACAATGGAATCAATCTTAGAAGATTGCTACATTTTGATCAACGAGAAGAAAATCACTGCTCTTAATGACTTACTTCCAGTTCTTCAATTAGTTTCCAAGCAAGGAAAGCCACTTCTTATCATCGCTGAAGATGTTGAAGGAGAAGCTCTTGCTGCTTTGGTAGTTAATAAATTACGTGGAACTTTGAACGCTTGTGCTGTGAAAGCGCCTGGGTTTGGAGATCGTCGTAAAGAAATGCTTCGTGACATCGCTATTCTTACTGGTGGTCGTTGCATTACTGAAGATTTGGGTATCAAACTCGAAAACATCGAGCTTGCTGATCTTGGAAAAGCAAAGCGTATTACTGTAGACAAAGAAAACACAGTTATCGTAGAGGGATCCGGAAAAGCTACTGAAATTCAAGGACGTGTTAAACAAATTCGTCGTCAAATTCAAGAGACTACTTCTGATTACGATCGCGAAAAACTCCAAGAGCGTTTAGCAAAACTCGCTGGTGGTGTTGCGGTTATTAGTGTGGGTGCAGTATCCGAGCCTGAAATGAAAGAAAAGAAGGCTCGTGTTGAAGATGCATTACATGCAACCCGTGCAGCGGTTGAAGAAGGAATTCTTCCCGGTGGTGGTGTAGCCCTTCTTCGTGCAGCGAGTGCAATTGAAAAAGCTGCGACTCTGCTCGAAGGTGATGAAGCAATCGGAGCCTCAATCGTTCGCCGTGCAATTGAAGCACCTCTCCGCAAGCTTTGTGATAATGCTGGTGTAGAAGGTTCTTTAGTAGTCCAACAAGTTCTTAAGTCCAAAGGGGCAATGGGATATAATGTTGCGACTGACAAGCATGAAGACTTGATCAAAGCCGGTGTTGTTGACCCAACAAAAGTGACTCGTACTGCCCTGCAAAATGCAGGTTCTGTAGCTGGTCTTTTGTTGACCACTGATTGCATGATTACTGACATTCCTGAGGAGGAGAAAGCCGCTCCTGGAGGACATGATCACGATCATGGTATGATGTAAGAATTTGATTCTTATTTCAAATTTTAAGAGGCACCCTGCATAGGGTGCCTCTTTTTTTATTTAGTAATTAATGATTTATTACTATAGTAAGATTTTAAGTTCGATTCCTCTTTTGCATCACCACATGATTTTGTAATGGAAAAACTTATCTTTTTGATTTTGTTCATCGCCCTTACCAGTCATGGTGAATCTTGGCCACAATTTCGTGGACCTACCGGACAGGGGCATATTGAAGCTGCAGACCTACCATTAAATTGGAGTGGTAATAAGGGTGTTACCTGGGAGCAGAAAATAGCAGGGAAAGCCTGGTCATCTCCGATTTGCGTAAACGATCAGATTTTTCTGACGAATGCAGTTCTTAATCAAGGGAATTTAATCTTAGAGCTTATTTCAGTCGATTTTATTACCGGCGAAATTAATTGGAAAAAGAAATTATTTAACTATTCCAAACAACCTCGAATTCACAAAAAGAATAGCTATGCCAGTCCCACACCTTTTTATGAAAATGGTTTTGTTTTTGTGCATTTTGGAAATTTGGGGACTGCTTGTGTCTCCTTTAATGGGGAATTGATCTGGAATAAGAAACTTAATTACTTACCCGTTCATGGATCTGGTGCATCGCCCGTTATTGCTGAAGATCTTCTACTTCTGAGCACGGATGGATCAGTAGATCCATGTTTAGTAGCCTTGAATAAAAAAACAGGGGATATCAAGTGGAAAGCAATCAGGGATAGCAAGGCCAAGAAAAACTTCTCTTTTTGTACTCCTCTTGTGATTAAAGTGAGAGGTGAAACTCAAATTATCAGTCCTGCAAGTGATTACGTATTTG
>Ga0206127_1003662_pt1 | contig 14005 bp, 15 predicted proteins | sample Helgoland_Spring_6_FD_148646 | JGI IMG/M metagenome (GOLD analysis project Ga0206127, IMG submission 148646) | Pelagic subsurface seawater microbial communities from Kabeltonne, Helgoland, North Sea - Helgoland_Spring_Bloom_20160419_1 | ecosystem: Environmental > Aquatic > Marine > Epipelagic ...
GGAATTGGTGCATCGTGGTCGCATGACCCTGCGCGAGAGCTTTCGCTGCGCGCGTCTGGATTTGTGGGACAGTGCGCAGAACAAGTTGGTGTCGTTCAAAGACGCACGGAATTGACTCTGCGGCTTGTTTCTTACATTTTGAGGTCCAAGGGGTCTGCGAACGCCCCGTGAGGCTTCGGCCCAAGTTTCGCGTCCTAGTTAACCCCCAACATGGGAGGACGCGACATGACCGCTCCAAACACACTGACTTCTGCGCAGTTACTGCGCTTAATCGGAACGCCAAATGCACCCGTTCTGATTGATATTTGTATCGATGAGGATTTTGCAGAAGATCCTCGATTAATCCCTACCTCGTTTCGCCATCCATTCCGCACGATAGAAACGCTGGTGCCTGCTTTGCGAGATCGCAAAGTGGGGATCATTTGTCACAAGGGCAAAAAACTTTCCCAAGGCGCGATGGCCTTGCTGCGCTCGCACGGGGTGGATGCTGAAGCGTTGGACGGTGGAATCGTTGCATGGCGCGATGCGGGTGGGCCGTTGATACGCGCGACGGCTTTGCCCAAGCGCGGTGGGCTATGGGTGACGCGACACAGGCCCAAGATTGATCGCATCGCCTGTCCATGGCTCATCCGACGTTTTATCGATCCTGATGCGCGCTTTTTGTTCGTAGCGCCCAGCGAAGTTTTAGCGGTTGCCGAAAAATTCGACGCGATCCCGTTTGATGTAGAGGGTGCAGAGCTAAGCCATAGCGACGGCCTTTGCAGTTTCGACGCGCTCCTTGCGCACTTCGATATTTCGACACCTGCTTTGGCGGCAATGGCGAACGTGATCCGTGCAGCGGATGGGACGCCAAATGCTTTAGAGCCAGAAGCTGCGGGCTTGTTGGCAATTTCGCTGGGACTTTCTCGCATGTATCGCGATGATCTTGAGCAACTTGCGGCAGCGATGCCGCTCTATGATGCGCTTTATCGCTGGGCGCGCGATGCTCAGGGCGAAACTCACGAGTGGGATGCGCATGGAGGCACGCGATGACCTCTTTACGAGAATTGTTTGTCACATTCGGCAAGATCGGATGTCTTTCCTTTGGGGGGCCAGCCGCTCAAATCGCGTTGATGCACAAAGAACTGGTCGAAGGTCGCAAATGGCTGAGTGAGCAGGAGTTTCTGTCGGGACTGTCATTTTGCATGCTCTTACCGGGTCCAGAGGCGATGCAACTGGCGACATACTCTGGTTGGCGGTTGCGCGGCACACTTGGCGGTTTGATCGCCGGGCTTTTGTTCGTGGTGCCGGGGGCGCTTGTGATCCTCGCGCTTGGTGCAATCTACGTCAGCTATGGCGACGTGCCGATTGTGCAAACGCTGTTCTTGGGCGTGAAGGCTGCGGTCCTTGCCATCGTGCTGGAGGCTTTGATCAAAGTTGCTAAACGCGCGTTTAAACTGCCGCTTCACTGGGCGCTTGCTATCGCGAGTTTCATTGCAATCTTTGTCTTTGCGTTGCCATTTCCCGCTTTGATTGGGGTTGCAGCACTCATCGGGTATCTAACTACGCCAGCGGCTGCGCATGTTGCGACGCCAAGTGTTCCAATGATGCAAACGCTCCTTACAATCGCGATTTGGCTCGCGATCTGGTGGCTTCCAATTCTCACGCTTGGCTTCGTTATTGGCCATGACTTCTTGTTCCAACTCGCGCTGTTCTTTTCCAAACTCGCCACTGTGACCTTTGGTGGCGCTTATGCTGTGCTTGCCTTCATGGGGCAGGAAGTGGTGCAAAACCTTGGTTGGATCAGCGCTGCGGACATGATCGACGGATTGGGTCTCGCGGAAACTACGCCGGGTCCATTGATCCTTGTGACGGAGTTCGTAGGCTTTCTTGCAGGCTATAACGCAGGTGGTGCAAGCTTGGCGGTTCTTGCAGCGCTCGTTACCCTTTGGGTGACGTTCGTGCCGTGTTTCTTATGGATCTTCGCGGGTGCGCCCTACATCGCTTGGATGTCGGCGCAACCGCGTTTGAACGGCGCGTTAAGCGCGATCACGGCGGCTGTCGTAGGTGTGATTGCCAACCTCTCGATTTGGTTTGCGATGAATGTCATATTTGCGCAGGTTGATCGTGCACGCTTTGGCTGGTTGCCTGACGTGGCGAGCCTTGATTGGCGCGCATTGGTGCTCAGTCTCATCGCAGCGATCTTGCTTTTGCGCCTGCATGTGGGCTTGTTGAAAGTCTTGTTTATCTCGGCACTATTGGCCGTTGGAGTGTCACTGATATGAAACTTTTCGGGTTGGTCGCGCTGACCATGACGGCCTTTGCGTTCAACTCGATCCTTAATCGCCTAGCCCTCTCGCCGGGGGATACAGGACCTGCGAGCTATGCGGCTGTTCGGCTCTTCTCGGGGGCGGTTTTGCTTGCGCTTCTGGTCACGCTGCGCACGCAAGCTTGGCCAAAAATAACCTCTCATTCGTTCTGGAGCGCGGGCACATTGACGCTTTATGCGATTGCGTTTTCATATGCTTACATCACTTTGCCAACAGGCGCTGGGGCGCTCATCCTGTTTGGTGGTGTGCAAGTTATCGCCTTTTCTATCACGCTGATGAGAGGGCAGAAAATTGGCCTGTTTAGTTGGCTCGGCGCAAGCCTCGCCTTTGGTGGGTTGTGCTACCTGCTTTGGCCCGATCAGGCCTCAGACATTGATCCGTTTGGCAGTGCTTTGATGGTTCTGTCTGCACTGGGTTGGACGCTTTACACGATGGCAGGTGCGCGCAGCTCGGATCCTTTGGGCGCGACGACGCTGGCTTTTGTTTTGGCGGCACCTGTTGGGATCATCGCTTGGTTCATTCTGCCCGACACGATTAGCACGCGGGGCGTTTTGCTTGCGATGCTTTCTGGCGCTGTGACATCGGGGATGGGATACGCGCTTTGGTACAAAGTTCTGCCTTCGCTCAGCATGCCCACTGCGGCTGTCGCACAGTTGACGGTGCCAGTTATCGCGGCTCTTGGAGGGGCGCTTTTGTTAGGTGAGCTGCTCTCGCTGCGCTTCGTTCTGGCGACGGGGCTGGTGCTTTGCGGTGTTGGGCTGACGATCTACGGGCAGGCGCAAGGTCGCGCATTGTGACAAACCCCTTTTGCCAAACCGCCAAAGCTCCTATCTATAGCGCATGTTCAGATATGCTCTTGCCTTTGCGCTTTGCCCGATCTCCGCTGCTGCGGATTGCGTCGTCCTGTTGCACGGCCTAGCGCGTACGGAATCCTCTTTTGCGATCATGGAAGAAGTGCTGCGCGAACGTGGCTTTGACGTGGTGCGCCCCGGATACCCCTCGACCAAAGCACGCGTGCAAGTGTTGGTGGATATCACATTGCCAGAGGCGGTCGCGCAATGCGGTGATCAAACGGTGCATTTCGTCACGCACTCGATGGGTGGCATTTTGCTGCGCGAGTGGCTCAAAGACGGGCATCCAGAAAACTTGGGCCGCGTTGTCAAGCTTGCGCCGCCTAACAAAGGCAGTGAAGTCGTCGACGTGCTTGGTGATTTTGAATCCTTTGGCTGGTTCAATGGCCCTGCGGGCATGCAGCTTGGCACGGGTCAGGATAGCTTGCCTCAGCGTCTTCCGCCCGCGGATTTCGAGCTTGGTATCATCGCGGGCAATCAATCGCTAAATCCGTTCTTTTCGGCAATGTTGGAAGGGCCGGACGATGGCAAAGTCTCGGTTGAATCGACGAAGCTAAAGGGTATGAATGCGCATATGACCCTGCCTGTGACCCACACTTTTATGATGAACAATTTCCGCGTGATCGGAGAGACAGTTCTCTTTCTTGAAAACGGTGCGTTTGATCCTGATCTGGATTGGCGCGACGTGGTGTCGACGGCCATTCAGGAATTGGCAGATAGCGATGAAAACCTTTGAATTTACGCTAGTGGGCGGCGACGTGCTGCGCGGCGGTGTGCTGGAGCAGGGCACGCTCTCAATTAGCGAGGGTCATGTGTCGGATGAGCCGCGCAAACGTCGGATCGACGCACGTGGATTTCGCATTTTGCCGGGTATCGTGGACATCCATGGCGACGGATTTGAACGCCATTTGGCCCCCCGTCGCGGTGCAATGACAGATATGCGCGCTGGGATTGCATCGGCTGAGGCGGACTTGGCGAGCAATGGCATCACGACGGCTATCATGGCGCAATTTTACAGCTGGGAAGGGGGACTACGCTCGCCCGAATTTGCCCGCAAGTTCCTGAATGCATTGAGCGTAACGCGCGATGAACACCTCACCGATATGCGTCCACAATTGCGCATCGAAACACATATGATGGACGACTACACTGACATGCTGGCGCTTATCGCTGAGCATAACATCGGTTACGTGGTCTTCAACGATCACATCCCGCACAAGCGTTTGGATGAAGGTCGCAAACCACCTCGTTTGACAGGGACGGCCTTGAAAAGCGGTCGTAGTCCTGAAGCGCATCTCGCCATGATGAAGGGTTTACATGATCGGCGCGATGATGTGCCAGCGGCCCTAGCCGCGTTCGCTGCGCAATTGATCGCGCAAGGTCGCCTGATTGGCAGTCATGATGATCACACTGCTGCCGAGCGCGCGGAGTTCCACGCGATGGGTGCGCAAATTTCCGAGTTTCCAGAAACGCAAGACGCCGCGCAAGCGGCGCGCGACACGGGCGGGTCAATCATCCTTGGTGCGCCAAACGTGATGCGTGGCGGCAGCCATGCTGGCAATGTCTCTGCCGTTGATTTGATCCGCGATGGACTGTGCGACGCGTTGGCTTCGGATTATCATTATCCCGCTTTACGTCAGTCGATCGCTAAATTGGTTGAGCAGAACGCATGCGGCTTTGCGAGTGGTTGGGCGCTTTTGTCGGAAGGCCCCGCGCGTATTCTGGGGCTGGATGATCGCGGCACCTTGGATACAGGCAAGCGCGCGGATATTTTGGTGGAAGAGAGTGCCACAGGTCGCATTGCAGCCACGATCAGCGCCGGTCGGATCACCTACTTGCAAGGTACTTTCGCGGAGCGATTGTTTGCGTCTTAACGCGGTGCTGCAGCGCGCTGCAGACGATCATTGATCGCTGCACCTAGCCCCAACCGCGGGATAGGCGCGACAGCGATTCCTATGCCATCCATTGCGTCGAGCCTATGCAAATGTCCGAACAGATTAGCTGCCGCCTCTACAAGATCGCCAGTTTCCGAGAGGTTCAAATCACACGCCATCGGGCCAAACCCGAGTGTCTTTTCACCTACTTCCCAAGCAATTGCATTCAACCGCACACGCGCGTTCGGTGCGTAATGTGATGCGATTTGACCAGGGGCAGTGATCTCGCCTTCGACAGCCATGCGCAAAGACGCGCCCAAGACCTCTTCGATCGCTTCGCGCGGCACGCCGCCTGCGCGCAGCAAGGTGGGTTCACCCGTCAAACCGATGATGCTCGATTCTAGTCCGACGGAACACGCGCCACCATCCAAGACTGCACCGATCTTGCCATCCAACCCGGCAAGAACATGCGCGGCCGTGGTAGGGCTGATGCGCCCAGACGGGTTCGCAGATGGGGCGGCGACTGGTCCATTGAAACGTTGCAACAACTCTTGCGCTAAATCGCCAGCAGGAACGCGAATTGCGACGCTCTCGAGACCAGCGGTGACAAGCTCGCTCAGGCCGGCATCGCGGCGCAATGGCAGCACCATCGACAATGGACCGGGCCAGAACGCATCTGCAAAACGCTGCGCAGTCTCGCTCCAAACGCCATAGGATTGCGCGGCCTCACTGCTGGGGACATGCACGATCAATGGGTTGAAACTTGGCCGCCCTTTAGCCGCATAAATCTCTGCCACCGCGCGTCCGTTGCGCGCATCTGCACCCAATCCGTAGACCGTTTCAGTTGGGAACGCGACCAGCGCACCGTTTGCCAAAAGATCGGCGGCGCGTTGCATATGAGCAGAAGTGGGCGTAAGCCGCTCAGTCACGATGTGCGTTCCTTGCTTTGACGTTGCGTTTCGATTGCGGGCCTTGCAGCGTGATTTGTAAACTCGCTCAAGCCTGCGCTGGCATACGTTTCATGCACGCGCTTGTAAATTGATAAGAAGAAAGTTGGCCTAAATGTCCTATCGTGCTCCTCTCGCTGAATATCAGTTTTTGTTCGATCACGTGGTCGGGTTTGATGCCGTTACGGCGCATCCTCGCTTTGAGGATGCAGGGGCAGATATGACGGCGGCCATCCTTGGTGAGGCCGCGCATTTATGCGAGGAAAAAATCGCGCCCCTCAATCGCGCAGGCGATCTCACACCTGCAAGTCTTGAAAACGGTGTTGTGCGCACATCGCCCGGGTTTGCCGAAGGCTACAAAGCCATCGCTGAGGGCGGTTGGGTCGGGATGTCTGCAAGTCCTGAGCATGGTGGCATGGGTCTGCCAATGACCATGACGACAGCAGTCAACGAGATGATGTCGGGTGCATGTTTGTCGCTGCAACTTGCGCCGCTCATGTCGCAAGGCCAGATTGAAGCGTTGGAACATCACGCCTCGGACGCGATAAAAGAGCTCTACCTCCCCAAGCTGATTTCCGGCGAATGGACAGGCACGATGAACCTGACAGAACCACAGGCGGGTAGTGATGTGGGTGCTTTGACCTCCAAGGCAGAGCCAAACGGCGATGGCACTTACAGCGTGTCTGGGCAAAAGATCTACATCACATGGGGTGATCACGATGTTGCCGACAACATTTGCCATTTGGTCCTTGCGCGATTGCCCGATGGCGCTGCTGGAACAAAGGGCATCAGCCTGTTTCTGGTGCCCAAGTTTATCCCGAATGAGCAAGGCAAGATCGGCGTTGGTAATACTCTGAAAGTTGTCAGTCTTGAGCACAAGCTCGGCCTGCACGGAAGTCCGACTGCTGTGATGCAATATGAGGGCGCAAAGGGTTGGCTTGTCGGTGAAGCGGGCGGCGGTATGCGCGCGATGTTCACCATGATGAACAATGCGCGCCTTGGTGTCGGCGGGCAGGGGATCGGCATTGCCGAGGCGGCCATGCAACAGGCGATGACCTACGCGTCTGAGCGTAAACAAGGGCGCAGCCTGTCCGAAGTCGGGCGCGGCACAATCATAGATCATGCGGATGTGCGTCGTATGCTGTCTGTCATGAAGGCGGATGTTTTTGCCGCACGTTCTATTGCCTTGATGTGCGCCGTTGCGATTGATCTGCAAAAAGCGACGGCAGAAGACGCTTGGGGCGCGCGCGCTGCATTCCTGACGCCTATCGCAAAAGCATTCGGCACAGAAACAGGCATGCGCGTCGCTGAAATGGGCGTTCAGGTGCACGGTGGCATGGGTTTCATCGAAGAAACTGGTGCTGCGCAGTTCTACCGCGATGTGCGCGTGACGGCGATCTACGAGGGCACCAATGGTATCCAAGGAATGGACCTTGTCGCGCGTAAACTCATGGACGGTGGCGAAGCGGCGTTTGCCCTGCTTGATGAAATTGCAGAGTTCACTGAAAGCGCGCGAGAGGCATGCCCGACACTTGGTTCACCTTTGTGGGAAGCGGTTGAGGCCTTGCGCGAAGCCACGGAATGGATGCTTGAGCAAAGCGAGTTGAACGCGCGTTTCGCCGGAGCACATGCCTATTTGACAGCCTTTGCGCGCGTGATTGGCGGTTATGCGCACCTGAAAGCGGCCAGCGCGGAAAAGGGCATCGGCCCACGCACCAAGCTCGCCAACATCTATATGTCGCGGCTACTGCCCGAACATATCAGTCTGCTCGCAGAAGCACAGGTCGGCGACAAAGACCTCTATGCGCTCAGCGTTGATGAATTGGCAGGATTATGAACGAACAAACGCTCGCATTGCGCTACCCTTGGGAAACACCGCCAAGTGGTTCCGAAGCAATAGAAGTTGCAGAGGGCGTGCTTTGGATGCGTCTACCTTTGCCAATGAAGCTCGATCACGTGAACGTCTACGCGCTTGATGAGGGCGACAGTTGGACGATTGTGGACACAGGGTTCGACAGCCGCAAAACCCGCGGGATTTGGGCGGAGATCATGGACGGCCCGTTGCAGGGCAAGCCGATTTCACGTGTGATCGTTACGCATCATCATCCTGATCACATTGGTCTTGCAGGATGGTTCCAGTCCGAGCATGGCGCAGAGCTTTGGACGACGCGTACGGCTTGGTTGATGGGGCGTATGCTACAGCTTGATACGCAAGAAGTCGCAACCTCGGAAACCGTTGCCTTTTGGCGTAGCGCGGGCATGGACGAAGAGATCATCAAACAGCGCGCAAGTGAGCGCCCGTTCAATTTCTCAGATGTCGTGGCACCCATGCCGCTTGGCTATCGACGTATCAAACAGGGCGATACGATTCGCGTCGGTGGGCGCGACTGGGATGTGCATATGGGCAATGGACATGCGCCTGAGCACGCAACGCTGTGGTCGCGCGATGACAATCTGGTGATCGCAGGGGATCAAATACTGTCTTCGATCAGCTCCAATATTGGTGTTTATGCGACGGAACCCGACGCCGATCCGGTCGGTGACTGGCTTGAGGCGTGTGAGCGATTGAACAGCTTTGCGCGGGCTGATCACCTTGTTTTGGGCGGGCATAAGCTGCCGTTTACGGGTTTGCCGATCCGTATGCGCCAATTGATCGACAACCATCACTCTGCGCTGACACGACTCGAAGCGCATCTGGAAACGCCTTGCACGGCGGGTGAATGTTTCTCTGTTTTGTTCAAACGCAAGATTGGGCCTGCGGAATATGGCCTCGCGCTGGTTGAATCTATCGCCCATGTGCAGCACCTTTGGCTGGAAGGCCGCGCGACGCGTGAAAAACGTGAAGACGGTGCATGGGTCTATCGTCGCAAAACCTAAGCGGCGATGTCTTGGGGAGAGTGACATGAACGATCAAATCAAAACCGCTGCAGAAGTGGCCGAAGCCGATGCGATGCCGCGCCGCTTTGAAAAGCATACGGATGGTGGCAAGTGCCGAGATGAGCGCACAGATGGGCTCAAGGGAAAACCTGCCAAAGCGAAAAGCCCAGCAGAGTGGGCCTATGAGCGCTTGATCCTCTATATCCAGAACTTTGAAGAGCAGCTCGACAACGAGCACGAAGTCGCGATGGGCTTTACGGGCGGCGATGCTGGTGTGCTCAAGATCGAAGGGATGGGCTTTTTCGATCCAGATATCGTGACATTTTACGGCTCTGATCCTGCGGGTGGCAAGACACAGCTTGTTCAGCATGTAAGCCAGTTGAATGTGATGCTGCGCGCTTTGCCAAAAGAGGTAGAGGCAGAGGAACCAAATCGCATCGGTTTCAAGCTCGCCAACGATACGACGTAATTTTACACAGAATTTAAGGGTGCGCGACTTCGTCCTAGGTGACAGGCGCATCGGAATCGGCTAACCAGCGCCAAACCTTTTAGCAGGAGCATAACAATGGCTGAACATAAACACGGTAGCATGGACACATCTGTGCAGGAAAAGACGTTTGACGGCTTTCTAAAGTACGTCACATGGGGCGCTGTTGCCTCTATCGGCATTTTGATTTTCGCTGCTCTCGTTAACGGCTGATTTCTACGAAGGCGCGCTTTGACAGACGCGCGCTTTTGTTCGCTGGGGGGCGGTTGTTATGCGTAAGTTTCTGATTTGCATCTTATTGCCATTGGCCTTGATGGGCTGTGCTGGCAAACAGGTCTGGGCCCCCGATGAAATGGTCGCGCGCATGGCGTATCGCGAACCTGGTCCCTCAACTTTGACCCTTATGACAATGATTTCTAACCGCTCCGGCGGGGGGGCGCATACATCCTTGATGATCAACGCGTCGCAACGCGTGATCTGGGATCCTGCCGGTTCCTTTGCGCATTCGCAAATCCCTGAGCGTAATGACGTGATCTATGGTGTGAACCCTGAGGTTTATCAGACCTATAAAGGCGCGCACGCCCGCGAGACTTTCCATGTTGTAACGCAAGAAATCGTCGTTTCGCCCGAAGTTGCTGAGAAAGCCTTTGCACTTGCACGTACTTTAGGGCCGGTCGGGTCTTCGCAATGTACGATGTCCACGTCTAACTTGCTATCTCAATTAGAGGGCTTTGAAAATATCGGTAGCCATCTGTTCCCCAAAAAACTGATGGAAGAGTTTGCGAAACTGCCCGGCGTTAAAGAGGGCAGTTTGTTCGAAGACGACGCAGGCGACAAAGCGACGGCGTTTGGTGCTGCGAAGAATGTTGAGCTTAAAACGGTGAACTAAGGCTGTTTCGTCCCCTCCAAGAAGGGGACGAGAGTTTATTTAGCAAGATGAAGCTAGAGCTTGTTGAGCAATGCTGGCGTTGGCCAAGCGTCCGCAGGCAGCCCCATTTTCTTTTGCACATCCTGCACGGCAGCGCGTGTATTGGCACCTAAAATCCCGTCAATCTTACCCACGTTATAGCCACGCGCAGCCAGTTTTTGCTGCAAGCTTTTCATCTGTGCGCCGCTTAGGCCGACATCTGGCGTACCTGCGTTATAGACCTGCGCGCCCTCAAGACGATTGGCGAAATACGCAGCCGTAAGCACATAGGTAAAACTCTGGTTCCATTCAAAATAAACGCGAAAATTCGGATATGCGATGAACGCAGGCCCTTTGCGTCCTTGCGGTATGATGATCGAACTGCTCAAGCCACCGGTTAATTTACCACCGCGTGCACGCACACCCAACTTTTGCCATTCGGCTGCATCTGCTGAATGGTTGAGCCCTGTCTTAGACCAATCAAAATCGTTTGGTATTGTGACTTCCTGTAACCACGGCTCACCCTTGCGCCACCCGAGCGCGCTAAGCATTTTACCGCCCGAAACAAGCGCATCTGGCGCAGAGGTTTTCAGTGACACGCGCCCGTCGCCATCACCGTCCATACCGTTCTCGAGGATATCCGCTGGAAGCATTTGGACCATCCCGATCTCTCCGGCCCATGCGCCTGTCGTGCGGGCTGGATCGAAGTTGCCCTTCTCGAACAGTTCTAGCGCCGCGAAAATTTGTGGTCGAAAGAGCTCTGGACGACGGCAATCATGTGCCAATGTGATCAAAGCATTTGCTGTGTTGAAGTTGCCCTGTACCGCGCCATAGTCGGTCTCGAACGCCCAAAAGGCCAAAAGCACGCCGCGCGAAATTCCGTAGTCCCGCTCGATCCGACTGAACACCGAATTGAATTGCTGTCCCATGGCACGGCCTTTGTTGATCCGGCCTTGGCTGATCAAACGGCGTGAGAAATCCACGAATGGCATCTGAAACACGCCTTGTGCGCGATCTGCTTTGAGTACGGCAGGGTCTTGTCGCACGCTGGCGAAAAAGCGATCAACCGAAGCACGATCATGACCGCGTTGGACGGCTTCGGTCTTGAGACCGTTGACGAAACTGCCAAACGCACCGCCACAGGATTGAGCCAGAGCAGGAGACGCAGCCAGAAGTGCGACCAGCGCAACTGTAGAAAAGCGTGAAAACATGTTAATGAAAGTCCTTTGAATAGGTTGAACGCAGCTTAGAAACTGAACAGCCAGAGCGCAAACACCAAAGCTGCAAAAACACCCCATGTGACCCAGAGCGCACGGCAGGCAGCCTCAATGTCATTTGCGCTCAGGCTTTTGCGGCCGGTCTCGTTGACGAACGGAAAGTCGCGCAGTGCGCCCTCGTAGCTGCGCGGGCCAGAAACGGCGACACCCAACGCGCGGGCCATTGCCGCCTCGGGCCAGCCTGCATTCGGCGAGCGGTGTTTTAGCGCCTCTTTGCGGATTTCGGGGAGCTTTGAGAGCAAGCCATAGGGCAAAGCGATCAACAGCGCCGTCAGGCGCGCAGGGATCAAGTTTAACAGATCATCAAAGCGTGCAGCGGCCCAACCGAACGCTTCATGGCGCGGGGTGCGGTAGCCGATCATGCTGTCAGCGGTGTTGGTGATTTTATAGAGCAAGAGGAGTGGTAACCCACCGATCAAGAACCAGAACGCGGGGGCGATTACTCCGTCGGAGAGGTTCTCTGCCGCGCTTTCAATAGCACTGCGCGCGATGGCGGGATCGTCCATATCTGCCGTGTCGCGCCCAACGATCATGGCAACAGATGCACGACCATTTTCGGTCGATTGGCGCAAGGCGGTGGCGACAGCGGCGACATGTTCAACCAGCGATTTCTGCGCGATGAGGATAGCGACGATGATGATTTCAAGCGCCCATCCGAATTTTGAAATGAGGGCTCCCAAAAGAATGGCAAAAACACCAAGCGAGAGCATCACCAGCGACCCTTTGAGACGCAGCAAACCGTCAGAATTAAACCGTTTATCGCACCAACTAATCAGGTTGCCCATCAAGACAGCTGGATGCGGCGCGCGCGACCATAGCCAACGAGGCTCGCCCAAAAGCGCATCTAAGACAAGCGCACATAAGAGAACGCCCGCGGTGGTCATTTCGCTGAAAGTGCGGCGCTAAAGCGGGCCCATTGATCAGGTGCAGGCAGGCCAAGGCGGAGCCACTTGTCGGAGTAGGGAAAAACACGTGACCAGATGTGTGCGCGCGCGAGTTTGGCTCGCCATGCAGCAGCATCGCCTACGTCGTAGAGGCGAAACAAAGAGGTGCCACCGACGACATCTGCCCCATGCGTGCGCATCAAAACATCAAGCCGCGCTGCATCAGCGCCGAGGCGCGCGCGGGTTTGATCTGCCCAAGTATGGTCGTTCAGAGCCAGCGCACCCGTGCGTAAAGCAGGCCCGCTGATGGCCCAAGGACCGATGAAATCATTGAGGCGCGCAATGAGAGTCGGATCACCAATCGCGAAACCAAGTCGAAGCCCCGCGAGTCCCCAGAATTTGCCAAAGCTCTTGAGAACGATCACGCCGTCACGTTCCGCGAGATGAATGAGGCTCGCGTCTGGCGCGATGTCACAAAAGCTCTCGTCAAGGACGGTGAGCGGCGCACTTGCATCGCTGTCTGACCAAAAGCGGCCATCAGGGTTGTTCGGGTGTACCAAAACGCGCGCGCTCGGGTTGTCTTGCGAAAGGGTCCAACCTTGCGCTTGAAACGCGGCGGCGTGCTCGTTGTAGGTCGGTTTAGGAATATCGACGCGCGCAGCTGTGGCGAGCGCTGGGATGCGAGCAATCAGGGCTGACGCGCCCGGAGCAGGTAGAATTGCAGCGCCATCAGGAACATTCCAAAAGCTGCGCGCCGCTTGTGTTAAAGCGTTAAACGCGGCAGCGTCAGGAAGCGCTGTCCAATCATTTTGGGTAAATTCACCGATCGGGTAAGGCACAGGATTGATCCCGGTAGAGAGGTCAATCCAATCATTGCGCGCACCGCCATAGAGCATGGCCGCGCCATCAAGCCCGCCACCGTGATCGCGCGGAGCGTTGCTCATTCGTTATCAGGCACAGGGGGGTGGCGTGTGATGAAGTGCCCTTTGATGGCTTTAGGCCATTCGCGAAACGGGACTTGGCCAGTCTCTGAGGCTGCGTGTTTGCTCGCGTATTCAACGATGCCCATCGCAGATTCTTCTGAGCTGTCGAATTTACCAAGCGTGTAGGCCAATTTGCCCGGTGCTTGGATTGCGATGTTGCAGCTGTGTGAGCAGCCCATCAAGCATGACACGCGGCGGGTTTTGATGCCTTCGGCACCAATGGCCGCTTTTTCGACGGCTTCGGCGAGAAGTTCACCGTCTGTCTGTGGCTGCGTTTCCGCATTCCAGTCGTCGTGCTTGCAGGTGTCGCAAACGGTAATCCAAGTGGTCATGAGCGTTGTGCCTTTTTGGTCTGAGGGCCTTGCGCGCTGGTTCAAGCGGAAACACGCCCAATCTGCAAGGTTTTCTAAACGAATTTATGAAGAATTTGTTGAGATGGCACCGCTGTTAACGCAATGTTAAGTCCTGGGAGCGACACCAATATTAACCGAACTCTTAAAAAGAGCTATGACTGAATCTGGTGTTTGGGCGGTTTGAAGGTTGGCGGCGTATCTGGTTGAATTGTTGTTGTGAGACAGCAGCCCAACCGAAGGAGATACACCACCATGG
>Ga0206127_1003664_pt1 | contig 14001 bp, 10 predicted proteins | sample Helgoland_Spring_6_FD_148646 | JGI IMG/M metagenome (GOLD analysis project Ga0206127, IMG submission 148646) | Pelagic subsurface seawater microbial communities from Kabeltonne, Helgoland, North Sea - Helgoland_Spring_Bloom_20160419_1 | ecosystem: Environmental > Aquatic > Marine > Epipelagic ...
GCAAACCGCCATCAGTCCTCAGGGTAACCCGTTCGCGCAAGTTATTCATGGAAAGAACCTGATGTGCTTCTGTCAGGCCCATCTCCCATGGTAGGCCTGCATATTTGATCGAAGTGGCAGGCGACGCGCCCGTGCCACCATTGTGGCCCGAGATCAGGATGACATCGGCCTTGGCCTTGGCAACACCGGCGGCAATCGTTCCAACACCCGAAGACGCCACCAGCTTGACCGTCACTTTGCAGCGCGGGTTGATCTGTTTCAGGTCATAGATCAGCTGCGCGAGGTCCTCAATCGAGTAAATATCGTGGTGCGGCGGTGGCGAAATCAGGGTCACCCCCTTGGTTGAGTGACGCAGACGGGCAATCAGATCAGTGACCTTCATGCCGGGCAACTGGCCACCTTCTCCGGGCTTGGCACCCTGGGCCACCTTTATTTCCAGCTCTTCACACTGATTGAGATATTCGGCCGTAACGCCAAAGCGACCTGAAGCGACCTGTTTGATCTTAGCCGACGGGTTGTCGCCATTGGGCTCTGGGTGGAAATGCGCGGGATCTTCACCACCTTCACCACTGTCCGACTTTGCGCCAATACGGTTCATTGCCACGTTCAGTGTCTTGTGTGCCTCTGGGCTGAGCGCCCCTAGCGACATTCCCGGCGTCACAAACCGTTTGCGGATCGAGGTGATGCTTTCCACATCTTCAATTGGAATGGGCTTGCCCAAAGCCTTGAAATCCATCAGGTCACGCAAGTGGATCGGCGGGCTAGATTGCATTTTGGCGCTATATTGCTTCCACATTTCAAAGGATGCGCGGTTACAGGCCATCTGCAACATATGCATGCTGGACGCTTCCCAGGCGTGCGTTTCGCCTTTGGCTCGCGACTTATAGAATCCACCAATCGGCAGGATGTTCGTGCCGTGCCAGCCCAGCGCGTGAACCTCTTCGGCCTTGGCCTGAATGCCGGTCACACCAATCCCGCTGATGCGGCTGGTCATACCGGGGAAGAATTCAGCACACATCGCTCGACTCAGGCCCACAGCTTCAAAGTTCAAACCACCGCGATAGGACGATACGACACTGATCCCCATCTTAGCCATTATTTTAAGCAGGCCTTGGTCGATGGCGTTGCGATAGCGCGCAACCACGTCGGTCAAGTTGCCATCGATCAGGCCACGATCAATACGGTCTGCCAGAGAATCTTCGGCCAAGTATGCATTGACCACGGTCGCGCCGCAGCCAATCAGCACGGCAAAGTAATGCGGATCAATGCACTCTGCACTCCGAACATTTAACGAACAGAACGTCCGCAGCCCTTTGCGCGTCAGGTGACTGTGTACGGCACTTGTGGCCAGGATCATCGGCATCGCCACGCGGCCCTCATTCGATGATTGGTCAGTCAGCACAATATGGCCAGAACCAGATCGTACTGCATCTTCTGCTTCGGCTCTGATGCGTGCCAAGCCTTCACTTAGGGCATTTGGACCGGACGCAAATGTGCAGTCGATCTCTGTCATGTCCGCATTGAAGGCAGAGACGACTTCATCCCATTGCGCGTTGCCGACAAAGGGGCTGTCGAGCGTTATGATCTCGGTTTGTGCGCTGCTTTCATCCAACACGTTCTTGAGGTTGCCAAATCTTGTCTTCAAACTCATCACCCGGAATTCGCGCAGACTGTCGATTGGCGGGTTGGTGACCTGACTAAAGTTCTGGCGGAAGAAATGGCTCAGCGGGCGGTATTTTTTGGACAAAACCGCGCTTGGGGTGTCATCCCCCATGGACGCCAGCGTTTCTTTGCCATCCTCGGCCATTGGGGCGAGGATGTTCTCCAGCTCTTCGATCGTATAGCCAGCTGCGATCTGGCGGCGGCGCAGGTCTTGCCCGGTATATATCGGGCGCTCTGACACCTCGGCCAACTGGGAGTCCAGATCTTTGATCTTACCGACCCATTCGCCAAAGGGCTGGCTTGCCGCCAGCGTATCCTTGATTTCCGTGTCGTGGAACAGTTTTCCGGTTGCCATATCCACGGCAAGTATCTGACCCGGTCCCAGTGCACCTTTCTCGACCACATTGGATTCTTTCAACGGCACCATGCCGGTCTCAGACCCTGCGATGACCATCCCATCGTTTGTCACTACATAGCGCATTGGCCGCAATCCGTTACGATCCAGTCCAGCGCAAACCCAACGTCCGTCGGTCATGGCCAGTGCCGCTGGGCCGTCCCACGGCTCCATCACACTATTGCAGTACGAATACATGTCGCGCCATGCCTGAGGCAGCTCGACCGCCTGCTTAGACCATGACTCAGGCACCATCATTGTCTTAGCCATTGGCGCATTACGCCCAGCTCGTACCAGCACCTCAAACACCGCGTCCAACGCAGCGGAGTCCGAAGACCCTGACGCTACGATTGGCTTGATGTCCTCGGCCATCTCTCCGAATGCCGAAGATGCCATCCTTATTTCGTGGCTTTTCATCCAGTTCAGATTGCCCCTAAGCGTGTTGATTTCGCCATTGTGGGCCAGCATCCTAAATGGCTGTGCAAGCCACCACTGCGGGAACGTATTGGTCGAATAACGCTGGTGATAGATCGCAAAAGCGCTTTCGAACCGCTGGTCCATGAGATCGGGGTAAAACTCTGCGACCTGTTCAGCCAGCATCATGCCCTTGTAGATAATCGACCGACACGACAACGACGCTATGTACAAGCTTGGCACTTGGGCAGCCAATGCAGCCTTTTCAATGCGGCGGCGAATGACGTAAAGCTCACGTTCGAAGGTCTCTTCGTCCACTCCTTTGCAGTTCGATATAAGAATTTGCTCGATTTCAGGGCGGGTCGCGTTCGCCTTTTCGCCCAGGCATTCGACCTTTACCGGTACATGCCGCCAACCATAGATGTAATAACCCATCCGCAAGACTTCGGTCTCGACGATGGTACGGCATGTCTCTTGCGCTCCGAAATCGGTCCGCGGCAGAAACACCTGACCAACGGCAATCAGCTGATCCCGGTCCGGGGTATGACCCGTTCGCTCAATCTGATCATAGAAAAAGCTGACCGGGATCTGCACATGAATGCCCGCGCCATCACCCGTTTTGCCATCCGCATCGACAGCCCCGCGGTGCCAAATTGCTTTGAGCGCTTGGATCCCGTTTTCAACAACGGCACGGCTGGGTGTGCCGTTGACTGACACAACTAAGCCTACGCCACATGACGAATGCTCTTCTGCCTCGGAATACAGGCCATTTTCGACCATGTATTGGCGCTTGACCTGCTCGTTACGGGCCCATTCTGCGTCATATTTCGTCATTGGCTGGTTCCTTTCGTCATTGGCACGTCGCGGGGGATATTCGCTTCGAAACTGCCTACAGGGGCAGAGCTGAGCAATCGCAATTCACCAAAATAGGTGTATTCGAAGATATCTGTGATTGCGTCCGCGTTCACGAGTGTGCTTTCTTTCTGCGTTCGTTGCGTCAGAGACTCTGACTTTTGCTATTCAGTATATTTCTGGGCGGCTTTCCCAGCATTTGTGTTTGTCTTGGCTTTAGTTAGCGTTGCCTTACAGGTTGCAAGACTTTGCCGATTGACGGGCTTTGAAATCTTCGACCCAACCTGCATGTTTTGTCTGTATGGCTTCAAAATACAGGTTTTGTGTCGAGGACCTTTGTGCCTGATATCGAAGCCGGGCATTCTATTCTGCGGCGACAGCGGCTCCTGCGCTGTTGAACTTGTCCAGAATTGCGTCGGCACAGTCGCGACCGTCACGGATTGCCCACACCACAAGCGACGCACCGCGCACGATATCGCCAACCGCATAGATGCCGTCCAATTCCGTCTGCCCAGTCGTATAGGCCGCTTTGATCGTGCCCCAACGGTTGACCTTCAGTTTGGGCGTGTCCCAAAGCGCGGGCAGATCTTCAGGCTCAAAGCCCAAAGCCTTGATGACCAAATCAGCCTCTTCGACATAATCGGCGCCTTCGATCACTTCGGGGGCTTGACGGCCCGTGGCATCAGGCGCGCCAAGACGCATCTTTTGGACCATCACACCAGCAACGGCATCATCGTTCGTGGTAAAGCCTTTGGGCGCGCTGAGCCATTCAAAGATTACACCTTCTTCTTCTGCGTTCTGCACTTCACGCTGGCTGCCCGGCATGTTTGCCCGGTCCCGACGATAAAGGCATTTAACGCTTGTCGCGCCTTGTCGGATGCTGGTGCGCACGCAATCCATTGCCGTGTCACCGCCGCCGATAACGACAACGCGCTTTCCAGCGGCATTCAAACGACCTCCGTCAAACTCTGGCACTGCGTCACCAAAGCTCTTGCGATTGCTTGCTGTCAGGAAATCAATCGCTTTCTCGATGCCAGCCACGTCACCGTTTGGCATTGAAATGTCGCGGCTTTTGTAAACACCGGTGGCGATGATGACGGCATCATGCGCCTTGCGGATATCAGCAAAGCTTATGTCATCGCCCACATTACAATTCTGTTTAAAGATCACACCAGCTTGCGCCAGCTGATCGTTTCGGCGCATTACCACATCCTTTTCCAGTTTAAAGCCAGGAATGCCATAGGTCAGTAATCCGCCGGATCTATCATAGCGGTCGTATACAGTGACCTGAATGCCAGCGCGACGCAGCACATCTGCTGCAGCCAGCCCACCAGGACCTGCGCCGATTATGCCCACCGATTCGGCACGCTCAGTGCTTGGCTTGATGGGCTGCACCCAACCTTCTTCCCACGCGGTGTCAGTGATATATTTTTCAACCGATCCGATTGTGACAGTGCCGTGACCTGATTGTTCTATTACGCAATTGCCTTCGCACAGACGATCCTGTGGGCAAATACGGCCGCATATTTCTGGGAATGTATTGGTTGCTTGGCTAACCTCATAGGCCTCTTGCAAGCGCCCTTCAGCGGTCAAACGTAACCAGTCGGGGATATTGTTGTGCAGCGGGCAGTGAGATTGACAATAAGGCACGCCACATTGGCTGCACCGAGATGCCTGTTCTTCAGCCTTCGCGCTCGCATACTCTGCATAGATCTCGCGAAAATCCTCTCGTCGGTCATCCGCGCCCCGCTTTGTAGGCATATCGCGTTCGATCTTCACGAATTTCAGCATAGGTTGCTCAGCCAATGCGAGTCCTCCAACATTTCCAGTCTTTGAGGTGTACGCTATGCGCAAGTAAAATAAAAGTCAGTATATGTGACTTATATTGTAAAAATATCCGTACAATGGAGCAGAATTCAGCCTTTATCTCCATTTTTTAAATCCGTATCGGACCTAAATTCAGTCTTTACGTTCAGAATCAGCGAGTTGTATCAGTACACATTGAATAGGCGGATCCAAAATGACACTGTTTCAAATCTTGATTATTGCAATCACCCAGGGCGTAACCGAATTTCTGCCGATATCTTCGTCTGGTCACCTTATTTTACTACCCAAACTGACAGGTGCTCAAGATCAAGGCCTTGCCATAGATGTTGCAGTACATGTTGGTACGCTTATGGCGGTCACCCTGTATTTTTGGCGCGATGTTCAGATTGCGGCAAAGGGAACTTTTCGCCTTGCGAAGGGCAAGGTTGATACACAAGGCGCATTTCTGGCCCTATGCTTGCTTATCGCAACTATACCCGCTGTCTTTGTTGGCTTGGCTATAAAGCTGACAGGTCTGGATGAAGCCATGCGATCCACGGAAGTGATTGGGTGGACAATGTTGATCTTTGGCGTTGTGCTTTATTGGGCCGACAGAACTGGCCGAACCGCCAAGAGCGCTGCTAGTTGGTCAATTCGGGACGCTGCCATAATGGGCCTAGCCCAATGCCTTGCGCTTATCCCCGGCACATCGAGATCCGGCATAACGATCACAGCCGCACGCAAACTGGGTTATGGACGCAAAGACGCGGCAAAACTTGCCATGTTGATGTCGATACCTGTCATCGCTGCGTCTGGCTTTGTACTTAGCATCGACGTAGTTCAGCAGGCGAATTGGGAATTGCTGTACAACGCCACCATCGCTGCTGCCTTTGCATTTGTGGCAGCCTTGCTAGCGCTGGTCTTGATGATGCGGTTGTTGGCGAGCATCAGCTTTACACCATACGTTATCTACCGGATCGTGCTTGGCATTGCGTTATTGGTCTGGGTTTATACCTAGCTGCGCAGGTTCTTAGCGCTTTCCTTGATTGCATCATACTGACCCGAAGGCCGAAAGCGCCACAGATAGTCCGGTAAAACTGCTTCTAAAGCCACAGGGGTTATGCCTAAATCTGAAAGCCCAAGAGCGCTATCTGACACGACGTTATCAAGGCGCAGGTTGCTCACTTGATCGCGCGTGATCTGGGCTGGGATCAATCCAAGTGATAGACTGTTGACCATGTCAAAGGCAAAACCCATGATATTTGCCAAAAAGAACGGAATGTTCACTACGGCCCTGCGACGTCTAATAATACCAAGCATCGTCGACATTAAGGATCTAAAGTCGCGCACATCCGGGCCACCAAGTTCATAAATGCCGGGGTCGGCGTGCCCAGTCAAAGCGCGTTCGGCCGCATGCGCGACATCGTCGACGAAAATTGGTTGGAACTTGGTGTCTGCTCCGACCACAGGAAGGATAGGGCCAAGCCGAGACATGGAGGCAAACCTGTTAAAGAACTGGTCCTCGGGTCCAAACACTATTGAGGGACGCAAGATTACAGCAGCCGGCATGTACTTCAGAACGGCAGCTTCGCCAAATGCCTTGGTTCGCGCATATTCGCTGTCGCTGTGTGCATCCGCACCAATAGCAGAAACATGCACCATTTGATTGATGCCTTGGTCAGCGGCTGTTCGTGCAATCCGATCTGCACCCTCAGCCTGAACGGCATCAAAAGTGTTCTTACCGTTGCGCGCAAGTATTCCGACACAGTTCACAACCGCATCAGCCCCGATCATAGCTCTCGCCACTGATGCATCATCGCGAATGTTGCACAAAACAGGCTCAACTTGGCCAACAACGCCATACGGCTTGACGAAAATCGCTTCATTAGGACGACGCACCGCAACCCGCACCCGCCAGCCTGCCTTGGCCATACGACGCGCGATGTAACGCCCGACGAAGCCCGACCCGCCGTAGATGGTAACCAGTTTGGACATGACCTGCTCCTTGCGCACTGTTACCCTGTCCGTCTAACCGTAGGCCCGCGTCCGTTCAAGTCGGCAAATTGACCTGCGCATGAGCCGGCACCCAGCCCCAAAATGGCCGAACAGCACAAGGCCAACGACAGGCATGCCTAAGCGGTAGAAACGCATTGACACGTCGTAGCGCTCAGCTTAAATGCCCTAAATCCATCTGTGCCCAGATGGCGGAATTGGTAGACGCGCTAGCTTCAGGTGCTAGTGTCCGTAAGGACGTGGAGGTTCGAGTCCTCTTCTGGGCACCAAAAGCCCGAAAATATACTATATATTTGAAATACTTAGCTGGAATGCAGGAATATGCATCCACCCTAGAATCCACCCACTGCAACGACTTGATCCAAACATGATCTTGTGAGTTTCTGCGACGATGGATTATTTGTTCCCTGCCTTATTAACGATAGCTGCCCTGTTTCTTTGGATTAGGTCAGCCACAAACAGTCAAAAACGTCTGCAAGACGCTAACTTAGATCGGTTCGTCGCCCGAAGTATTCCTGCGCCCAAACAATCGAGCATCGAGGGGACTATTCTAGAGGAAACCAGCGCTGACGTTCCAGTCAGACCCATAGACCCCTTGTTTGTAAACCCGGTCCCCGAAGACCTTGAAGCTTACTGTGAAATTGAGACTCCATATCAGAACTTCTTCTTGGAATTGCCCTTTGCCAACATTTCGAGATCGAGAGAGTTCATAGTTTCAAAAACAAGACTATTGATTGAATTGGCCCAAGAATATGATCTGGATGTAGAGATTTCGGGGCATAACGAATTGAAAATTGGTCACTTTCTTCGCTGGGAAAATTTCAGCGACAAAGGTGCGGTTATCTTTAGCGAATTTCGACTGTCAGTTTATCTGGGACCCGAAGTAGGTGATAGCGCAGGCAATCCGACCCGTTACGACATTTTCGCGGAAGTCCGAGTTGAACCTTATAATGGTGATGATAAAGTTTCGTATTCAAGATTTTCAGATGACTCGCCTTTGAGGTCCATATCCAGCGCCAAGAAGTGTATTGGCGACTATGTGGCGGCGCTCGAAGCAGCGGCAGAGCGTTCAGATTTGCTTATTCCTGTGACCCGTCACTGTGACCTCCCGGACCTCATCGGCATCAACGAGAGAGACACGTTCAAAGTGGTGCGAACTCGCCTTGACGGTGAACTTGAAGCTCTAGACCTGTGCGATATGAAAGTCGGAATCTATTCGCTAACTAGAGATTTTGATGGTGTAAAACTTAGAGACTCAGGCATAAAATGGATCGCTGCATATAGTAAGCAAATGTGCGGCCTAGTTGATTTAAAGCTGACCAGTATCAAGAGTATCTCGCCGGATATATTAGATCGTATAAAATCGACTGAGGAAGCGCTATCGGGTCCTCCCAGCCAATAACCACATGCGGGTAACGCGCGACCTCGATACATTTCTAGCGACAGAAAATTCAAAGCTATTTTGCGATTGGGACACTTGGGGCAGTTGCAAGACTATAGAGCACATAACGAAATAAAGCCTATGTGCCCTATAATGTACTTGCTGCCCCAAGTGTCCCATTGATCAATTTACCACCGCCAACACTGTGTTTTTCTTAACAGAAAGACCTCGAAAACCCCTCATGTTGCCCGATTTGTAGGGGGTAAATCCGCGTTTGCGCATTTCTTTACTTATGGTGGCTGCACCCCAAGGGGATGCACCTTGACCCGCCATATACACGCCAAAAGCGTGATGCAGTTGAGCATTCTGGATGCGCCCAGTTGGGTCATTGTCAAAACACTCGCTGAGGAATGCGCCAAAGGTGTCTTCCTGATCGAGGTAGTCCTGAGTGGCTTGCACAATTCGTGACGGAATAGCCAGTCCGCTTTCATGCCATTTGACCGCCCCATCGATGACCCAACGTAGAATTGCGGGGCCCTCCTGAAGTAATTTTTCGGGTAGGTCAGGATCAACTTGATCCGAAGATATGGTGACGTCAAAGGGAATAACGCACATACGACGCCGAAAAGCTTCATCAATGCCCCTTACAGAGGGAGCGTTATTGGCATCAACAATCAATGTGCATTGCGGCCTGAACGTAAAGTTGTCTTGCCGCATATAGCGGGCGGTGATCTGGTCGCCCCCTGTGATTTGCTTCAACAGTGCTTCATCCCAAACCTTTCCAACAGGGAGTTCAGAGGCTCTTGCCAACCGTGCCTGCGCGAGATGGGCCAAATCAGTGGCATGTTGTTCAGTCTTCTTGTCCAGCAACAATTTCGGCGGAATGACTTTGGCGTAGTCGTCTGACAAGATCGTCCCCAAGGTATTCAACAAGGTGCTTTTACCGTTCCGCCCCGTTCCGTATGCGAAGAACAGCTTATGCTCTTTTGTCGATCCGGTCGCAGCATAGCCACAAAGGCGCTGAACAAAATCTTGCAGTTCTAAATCGCCCCCTGTGATCGTTGAAAGAAAGCTAATCCAGTTCAGAGGAATCGACCCATCCAAACAGGGATCAAACGATGTTGATCGCAAGAGAAAATCCGTTACAGCGCGTTGCCGAACTTCGCCAGTTCGAAGGTCCACGATTTGGGTTGGCGTACCCAAAACAAACGGGTCCGCGTCCCATTCTGCGATGCTCTTTGCCACGCCTTCGTTTGTCTTCATCAACGCATTGACAGCCATGATCGTCTTGTTGTCGCCCAAGCGTTTTCTCTTTGACGGATCTTCGGCTCCGGGGATTTCGCGAAGGTCTTGACGTAGGCGTGTGATCTGGGCGTTTGCCGTTTGAGCTAATCGCCACGACTTCCCGTTCCATTCCGCCCATCTATCGCGTTCGGGCACATACAACATGTTTCCAGCCCAGCGCTGGGCAAAGAGGGTATGCGCGAGATCGTCATGCCCCATGTCGGCGTTGCATTGATCCAAGTCGGACAAATCGCGTGGAGCGCGGTCATAGACCTTGGGGCAGAGCCGTGCCGCGTTCTGAATGGTATTGCGCCGATAGTCTGCGCGCTTTTCATATTTGTCGCGCATCAGTGCCGAGCGCCGAAACAAACGGTCCATGCGCGGCATATCTTTGCCTGACCAAAACGCCAGATGGGACATGAGCGCCGCGTCCGCGCTACTGTGGTCAAAGCCTCCGGCTCCATCAAAAGCCGGATACTTCTGGGAAAGAGGTTCTGCATTTGCCTCCCACAGATCCTTGAGGCTGACACCGCCAAATGCACTGGCCACGCTTTTTCTGCGCAACATCATCTCGATCAATCGTTCATCGTCCTCAGGCCCCGTGTAGGACGGGTCTCGCCCATCAGGCAGTGCGCCAAGATGCTCGCGCTGAGGAACAGTCCGCAAAAGCTGTTCCGTCCAGTCCTTGTCAGTATATTCGCCTCCACCGATAACGATCAGCCCTGCTTTCGATAGGGCCACAAATCTGCCTGTTGTATAGAACTCTTGTTCCTGCTCATCAGGCTTTCCCCATTTGCGTTTTCGATCTTCCAGTTTGTCAGGATCACAGCGCCCAAGGATATGAAGGCCATTACCACTTGTCGAAGCTTCGCCCAGCGCGCCCTTGAAGGAAAGGAAGGTCGCCTCGGCCCAAGGCTCCCACTTCCCGTCTTCGGTTAGGCAATTGTCGAGGTCAAGGAGCCACCAGCCATCACCGTTCAACACGAACCCAACGCCAAAAGGCGCGCTGGGCTGGTTTTCGTCCCATGTGGCATGACGCTGTGCCTCGGCGTGGGTCATCCAGTTATTTGGATCGTGAGGGTTGATTGTCCGGCCCTGCGAGTCGCAAGGGATTTTGTTCCATTTTAGTTTATTGAGGTCGAATTCCCGGCGGTACAGTACAAATCTGTCAGGAAGGGTCATCTAGCACCCCCTTGATTTGTTTCAGCACCGCCACAGCCGGATTATCGAAGAGCATGTAAATCGAAATAGCTTCATCCAAGCTGCAATGAATATGGCACTCAGGGTGCCAATCAAACTTTAGCGTTACTCTTCGGTTAGCTTCCGTTGAGCTAAACTGCTCAGGCAATCTGCCCGTTCCTTTCGTCATCTCTTGCCCCTCTGTGTTAATTGGCTGCGATACGTTGATCGAAGGCATCCAGATCGGTTTCGCGCCAAAGTATGCGATGCCCAATTTTTATGGGTTTAGGGAAACCAATCTCAGGGTTGTCCTGCCATCTATAGAGAGATGAACGGCTAATATTGTACCGCTCCTGAACGGTCTTTGCAGATACGTGCGTTGTCATCATGAAACCTCATGGTTGTTGTGCAACGTGAGGAAACCCGATTTTTATCTTAGCCGCCCGCAGGCAACTTTTAACGCCTAGAACTTTGAGGCACGATACGCCAAGGCACTCCGAATTCGTTGAAAATGAGCATGACTCGCGTTCGTGCTTTCATCTCCCTGGGAGGCCGCCAGGACGTCCTCTAGGGGCACCTTAAATACGAATTCAAAGCAAAACTTTTCAAATGGAGTGGGCATTATTTCGTCAAGAAAGCTAATCTCGGGAACACGAGCGAATGTGAGGGAGGTATCAAAGCCAATTTCGTGGAAAATGTCGTGGAAGGCGATAATCGCCTCAGTTTGGGTGTGAATGTATTCAATCCAAATGAAGGCGTGCAAAGGCTCTCCCCGAGCATCTCGTTGATACAGTTTATTATTCGCCTTCAGGCTTCTGTACCTCTTTTCATCTGCACTGATTTCATTTTGCATACCCAGAATGGCACTTAGTGGCGAAACATCCTGCCCGCCATGAAGGGCCCAAGCTAGATCGAAGACTTTTTTCTCCTTACGAGAAAACCTAAATGAGACATCCGCACCTTCAAAACGCCTTCGTATTGCTGCGTTGATTGTCTTCCATTCGGCTAGAGGAATTCTGTCATCCAATGACAAGTTTTGAGACTGGTATATTTCATTGAGCCGCTTCCAAATTTCCTCTGGAATCCTTTGATCCCAAAAGCTTTCGACAAGCAGACAGTCTTCTTCGGAAAATTCCTCAAACAAAACTGCTCCTGCCACATCAGGCATCAACCGCCCTGCCGGTCCGCTCTTTGCCATTAGTCTGCGCTCACAAAATCTGCCCAGTACTGCATCAATACGCGCCGCTGTTCCAGAAAATCAGTTCGCTTATAAGACCGCTCGACTTTGCCTCCGGTGCTGTGCGCAAGGCAGGCCTCAGCAACTTCCCAAGGTGCATTGGCTTCTTCGGAACACCATGTCCGAAAACTGGATCTGAACCCATGTGGCCTAGCCTCCATGCCGCGCCGTTCCATCAAGCGGGCCATCGTCGCATCAGAAATCACGCCTTTGCGTACACTGGGAAACAAGAACCTATCTCTTGAATAGGGCTTGGCGCGCAAAATCACGTCCTGCGCTTGCGTCGATAAGGGAACGCGGAAATCCAGCCCCGTATCTCGTCGGCCTTTCATCTGATCCGCTGGGACCGTCCAAACATCGTCTTCGATCTGATCCATGTGTAAATGGCGCAAGGGACCAGAGCGTGTCCCGATGGTCAGGATAAGCAGGCGCAGGGCAAGGTGCGTGACTGTATCTGGCTGCAATGAGGCGTAGAAGGCCGGAACCTGATGCCAAGGGAGGAATGCTGTATGTTCAACCTTGTGGCGCTGAGCGCCTAGGAGCGCCTTAGCCTTGGCAATTGCCTGCATGTCCACATCAAGGTCTAACGCGGCCCCATGCTGGATGCAGACAGAAAGCCGTTCAATCGCCTTCTTCGCCGTTGCGGCCTTTGTGTGCCAAATCGGTCCAAGCGCAACTCGAATGTCGTGTTGATCTATCTCAGCAATAGGAACCTTGCCCAGCTTTGGCAGCACATGCAGTTCCAGAGGTGAAAACCAGCGACCAGCTTTGCCATCTCCTTTGAGTTCAGCTTTGCGAGACTCAAAACAGTCCCGCGCCACGTCTTCAAGAAGATGCAGATTGCGCTCTTGGTGGCGACGTTCTTTTTCACGCTCCTTAATCGGGTCTTTGCCCTCTCTGGCGATCGCGCGCCACCTCTCAGCTTCTAAGCGTGCTTGCTTTAGAGGAACCTGACCCACAGGGCCAATCCCCATCTCTCGCCGTCTGCCATGCACTGTGACCCTGAGAAACCATTGGGCACCACCATCAGGTCGCTGATGCAGCCACAATCCGCCTCCGTCCGAGTGTTTGCCGGTCGGAGCGGATCGCACAAATGCCGCAGAAAGTTTGTTCAATGCCCTTGTCATTCAATCCACCTATCTAACCACCCCAAGATGTGGGATGTAATGGTGCCAATTGCAACAAGGTGACACAGGATTGATTTCATAATATACTGAATTTATTCAGTTTTAATACACAGCGAAACTGATAGGAACAGCACTTCAATGCTCACCGCCCGCACCAAATTACCCTTTAATTCAGGGCGTTAAGAGTGAGAGGGCGAGATGGCATACCAAACAATTAGAGAACGTGGCACAGGTGGTTTTGGCGTCGTGTACGAAGTGCGCGATGACGCAGGGCGACACTTTGCTTTGAAGACGCTTAAGCCAGAAGCAGAGGCTGAAAACCCAGAAGCCGATCTTGGTGCGAGATTTAGGCGTGAAGTTAAGTACCAAGGTGCGATTGACCATCCAAATATAGTTAAGATTTTTGAGCACCATCTCGAGGATACGCCTCCCTGGTTCGTTATGGAACTTGCTCAATGCAGTCCAACGCCATTCGCTATGCTCTCACCCGCATGAAGCGCCTGCGCGGATATTTGGATCACGGGTTCTTTGAACTCGACAACAACACAGCCGAACGGTCCATGCGCGGCATCTCCATAGGTCGCAAAAATTACATGTTCGTTGGATCTGAACGCGGCGGCAAATCCGCAGCCATTATCTATACTCTGATTGA
>Ga0206127_1003669_pt1 | contig 13985 bp, 9 predicted proteins | sample Helgoland_Spring_6_FD_148646 | JGI IMG/M metagenome (GOLD analysis project Ga0206127, IMG submission 148646) | Pelagic subsurface seawater microbial communities from Kabeltonne, Helgoland, North Sea - Helgoland_Spring_Bloom_20160419_1 | ecosystem: Environmental > Aquatic > Marine > Epipelagic ...
ACCTCAGGTTCGGAATACTCCAATTAAGCTCTGCTTCTTTTTGTCATTTCAAAGGGGTTCGACGACTGAGAAATAACAAATACCAAAATTATCTTTCGGGTAAATTCCTCCTTCAAAAGAGGCGTCTTTTGATCGAACAGATTAAAAGACGGAGGATGTGTGAAGTTTACTAATTGCTAAACCTCACACATCCCTCGGATTATCCAAAGAACCGTTTGGATAATCGTCTCCCCTGCCTGTCCGGCAGGCAGGCTTCGAAGGGAGATTTTAAGCCGGATAATTGGCTAGAAATATATAAAAGGGCAAAGTCATCTCGCGGCGTATGCCCGAGATCTGGATTTATTTGAAGATTGAACGTTCCTTGTTGAATGTTGGATATTCATCATTCTTTTCTCTGCCCCGGTTTGTACGTTTCCTCCGCTCTGGCTTCAACGTCTTCGCAGTAATAGGCAACATCTTTGAAGTTTACATTGATGTAGGGTTCCGCCTGATCAAAGAAATGAGGCGAATCTGGGTCGCCGCTTTGTCCACCTGCAAGAATGCTTTTTGCTTTTACTTTATCGCCGAATTCCACAACCGCTACAAAACTGTTCCCCGAAGTTCCGTAGATCTTTTTGGTGTTGTAAGTACGGGCGCCGTACGAAGCCAATGCTCCCCATCTGCCGGAGGCAAGCCCAACAGGTAAACTTGGTTGATCATCATCAAAATTAGGAGTAATACTTCCATCCAGTCGTTGGAATCGGTTTACTTCTCCCCAGGCGGTATTCCAACTTCCGAAGTCTTCATCCAGTTGATCCAAGGTTGATTTCAGGATTTCCAATCGTTCTTTGAAAGGTGCTTTTGTTCCGTAGTAAGAAAACCGCTCCATGAAATTCAATCCATCCGGTGCATTGCCTTCTCTCATAAAATTGATTCCATAAAAATGAGCGATAGTCATGGCTACTGATTCTGCATTCGTGGTAAAATCCCAATCTCTCAACACATCGATCGCTTCTTTGGGGACTCCGTATTTATTCGAAGAACGATCATATGCACGAACGACTCCCGGAATCAATTCTTCAAAAGCGGGCACTCTCGGAGAGTAAGCCAGTTCAATCAATCCATCCAGTGTTAAGTTTTCTGCTTCTGCTAAAAGGTCCTGAGCATGCACTCCTCTGAAATTCTCAGGAATTCTGGACATGTAATTCGGGTAGTCTTCTTTCTTAGGGCTGAATTCTGCAGCCGCTGTAAATGGTGTGGAATTTGCATTCTGGATCCAGCCGTTTCCGGGATTTAACAGAGTGATAGCTTCGTCAACAGGATGTAATCCTTGCCAGTCTGTAGCAGGATCGCTTCCATCTACAGGCTGTGTGTAATCGAATTGCGTGTCTCTGATCGGAATAAAATTTCCGTGGTAGTAAGCGATGTTTCCTTCCGAATCTGCAAACACAGTATTATTAGATGAATTGGTTTTGATTCCCATCATCTCATTAAATTCTGTATGATTCTTTTTCTTAGTTCGTGTGTAGGATTGCTCCAACGCTTTCACCGGCTCCCACATCATTGCGGTTGCCACCCATTGATCGTCGATCATATGAGTGATCGGTCCGTGATGCGTTCGGTACATCGGGAAGGTTTTCTCCAGCATCTCGCCATCTTCCTGATATTTCAAAGTGACTGAATCTGTCTCGACTTCTCTCCATTCTTCTCCGTACTTATACATCAACTTTCCATCACGTTCTTCGATGGTTTCCTTGAACTCATCGATCACATCGGTGTACGTGGAGGTGTGCATCCAACCTGTATTTTCATTAAATCCTTGGTAGATAAAAAACTGTCCCCAGGTAACCGCACCGTACGCATTCAATCCTTCTTCACTCACAGCGTGTACTTCTCCTCTGAAATAAAACGAAGTATGCGGATTAATCAGCAGCATAGCATCTCCGGATTCGGTAAGCTCGCCTGAAATCGCAATTCCGTTCGATCCTTTTGGTTCTTCATAAGGATCGGTAACTGTTAATCCATTTCCGAATTCATTCAATGACAAAGAAGCTCTGTCTTCATAAAAAGCCTGTATTCTTCTTGTAGAAACTCGTTCGATATCACCACCAATGGAACCCTCGCTGAAATACATAGTCATCCATGGTTCAAACTTAGTGATTAGAGCTGGTTCCACTTCAGGATGAGTGGCTAAGTAATAATTCAGTCCATCTGCCCAAGCATCGCATAATTCTTTCAACCATTCCGGAGCGCTTTCATAATTTGCAATAGCCTCATCTTTGCTCATAAATAATCGAGCACGAAGATCGCTGTATAACGCATCTTCGCCATCTACTTCTGCCAAACGACCAATGGCCCAAATGTAATTTCTTTCCACACGATTGAAATCATCTTCAGCCTGAGCATACATCAACCCAAAAACGGCATCAGCATCGGTTTTCCCATACACATGCGGAACTCCGAAGTCATCACGCATAATGGTAATGTCATCAGCTTGTTGTTTGAGTCGAGATAGTTCAGGATCACAAGCTCCGAATACAAACAGCAGAGCAATTAATGGAAGGAAAAGCTTTTTCATAGCAAAAATTAGTTAGTTATTGTTGTGAATGTAGGTAGGGGAAATCAAAAAGAAAAACGGACCGGGATTAAAACGATTTACAGGATGAACTGGATTTTATTTTTAGCTAGGAAAACATCTACACGCTTAGTCCGAAATCCCGCTAATCCTGAAAATCGGAAACTAATCCTGGTACAACTAGCCAAGAAATTATATCCTTAACTTATTTTCTCTTTTACACACTCTTGACCAAGATTTAAAAGGATTTACAGGATACTCAGGATTTTATTTTAGCTAGGAAAACATCTACACGCTTAATCCGAAATCCCGCTAATCTGGAGAATCAAAAGTAATCCCTGTCACCCAACAATAAGTAATTTGCAACTCTATTCTCTTTTTCTGTATTTGACCAAGATTTAAAAGGATTTACCCGATGCTCAGGATTTCATTATCTGCCACACATTCAGTTATAAACTTAATCCAAAATCCTTCTAATCCGGAGAATCAGAACTTAATCCTGGTCATCCTTCTTCTTATTAAATAACCTTTTGAATTGAAGGCTTTTTGCTCCAAAATTAATCAACAATCCAGTTTCCACATTATAAGCTTCCAGATAATTCTTAGCTTGATTTAAGTGTACATCTTCTAATTCAATTACCGCTTTCAATTCCACCATTATCTCATTCTCGATCAGGAAATCTACTCGTCTTGTACCAACCTGTATTCCTTCATACATAATTGGCATCGTGAACTCTCTAGTGAATGTTAAGTCTGACTTATTCAGTTCAATTTCTAAACATTTCTGATAAACCGATTCTTGAAATCCATTACCAAGAGTATTGTGTACTTTCATCGCACTGCCTATGATGGTACGTGTTACAGATTCGTGTTTCATAGTATATCATCTCATTTGATATACTATAATCATAAGTTAATATTGGTTATAAGTCAACAATGTGCTTCGTTAATATTATTTGACCAAGATTTAAAACGATTCACTTGATACTCAGGATTTCATTTTCTGCCACGCATAAATTTAGATGCAATGTTCAAAATCCTGCTAATCCTGAAAATCGAAACTTAATCCTGATACAACTAGACAAGAAATTATATTCTGACCCTTTTTCTCTTTACACACTCTTGACCAAGATTTAAAACGATTTATCGGATACTCAGGATTTTATTTTTAGCTAGGAAAACATCTACACGCTTAGTCCAAAATCCTGCTAATCCTGAAAATCGGAAACTAATCCTGGTACAGCTAACCAAGAAATTATATCCTTAACTCACTTTCTCTTTACACACTCTTGACCAAGATTTAAAATGATTTATCGGATACTCAGGATTTTATTTTTAGCTAGGAAAACATCTACACGCTTAGTCCGAAATCCCGCTAATCCTGAAAATCGGAAACTAATCCTGGTCACTCTTTTTTGCGTTTTAACTCATTCTTTAAGGAACCATTTTTACTCTTGTATGCTTTGATGTATATGTTGAAACAATGTATATATTCCGTAACGCAATGCTTTTCGGATTATTCATTCTGGATATGGCTTTTAAATCATTCATAACTACTATTAATGAAACACGTACTTAAATTTCTTCTGGCATTAACTTTTGCATTCGCCACTTTTTACCTACTTTTTATTTTCCCGGTTTGGAGTTTGATAGGACTAGGAGCGTTGATTGTGGCAATAGGCCTTTATGATATCCTTCAAAAGGAACACACAATCCTCCGGAACTTCCCCATCATCGGTCACTTCCGATATTTGTTGGAAGGAATCGGCCCGGAGATACGTCAATATTTTGTAGAAGCGGATACAGAAGGTAAACCTTTGGACAGAAACCAGAGAACGTACATATATTCTCGTGCAAAACTGGATAACAGAGCACATCCTTTTGGTACCGAACATGATCTCCAAAAAGAAGGAATGGAATGGGTGAAGCATTCAATCTATCCTTCAGCCATGCCTGATAATCCGCCTCGGGTTTTGGTTGGTGGACCAGAATGCAAATATCCATATTCTGCAAGTTTATTAAATGTTTCGGCAATGAGTTTTGGGTCATTAAGCAAAAATGCCATCAAAGCATTGAATCTGGGAGCAAAAGCGGGAGGATTTTATCACAATACAGGTGAAGGGAGTATTTCGGATTATCATAAAATGGGTGGCGACTTAGCCTACCAGATTGGAACCGGTTATTTTGGCTGCAGAGCTGCGGATGGAAATTTCTCTGACGAAAAATTCAAAGAAACCGCTGCGATTGAACAAGTAAAAATGATAGAAATTAAATTATCTCAAGGAGCTAAACCCGGACATGGTGGAATTTTGCCTGCTTCTAAGAATAATGAAGAAATTGCCCGAATTCGGGGGGTTGAACCTCATACCACCGTTCTTTCGCCTCCGGGACATAAAGCGTTTAATAATGCCGAGGGACTATTGAAATTTGTCCAAAAGTTACGTGAACTCTCCGATGGTAAACCGGTTGGTTTTAAGCTATGCGTGGGAAGCAGAGATGAATTCGAGGACATCTGCAAAGCCATGATTGAAACCGGTATCAAACCCGATTTTATTACTGTTGATGGCGCTGAAGGTGGAACAGGAGCTGCTCCGATAACTTTTTCTGATCATGTGGGAATGCCTTGGGAAAATGCGCTGATCTTTGTTTCGGATACATTAAAAGATTACGATCTGAAAAAGGACATTAAGATTATTACTTCATCCAAAATCGTGGATGGCTTCGATGTTTTGAAAGCTCTTTGTTTAGGGGCAGACCTGTGTAATTCAGCTCGGGCAATGATGCTGGCTTTAGGTTGTATTCAGGCTCTGGAGTGTCATGAAAATACGTGTCCAACCGGTGTTGCAACCAATAACGAACGTTTAATGAGAGGCTTGGTAGTCGAGGATAAATGGGAGCGTGTGAAAAATTATCAGCACGAAGTTATTCACGATTTTATGGAGTTGATGTCAGCTACCGGATGTTCAGAATTAAGCCAACTTAATCGCTCGTTGGTCTTTAAGCAAGTTGATGGTAAATCTATTTCCTTCGATAAATTTGATTATAGAATTACAAAAACGGCTTAATATTAACTCCTACCAAAGCATCATCTTCATACAAAACACACTTCCACCGCTTTTCAAATATTCGGAAGTGCTGAATTCATGCACTTTAAAACCATGATCTCTTAGTTTTTGATTTACATCTGTACAACCCTGCTGAATAAATACATTTTTACCATCAGGACTCGTAGCGTTACATGCAAAAAGTTCTTCAGCCTCATATTTTGATGCTTCAATGATGTTATCAAATAATGCATGGATTAGATCCAGACCGTTTCTCGTAAATGCTTTTGGATAAATAAGCGCTGTCTTCTGATCCAGAATACACAGGCAAGTATCTAAATGATAAAATTTATCGTTCAGCAGCTCTAATCTGATTACAGGCACATCATACATATCAGAAATCAATGTATACACTTCTTGTGATGACCTGAATCCGTAACCGCCCCAAATCAAGCCGGTTTTGTAATGCCAAAGTGCATCACCCATCCCTTCGAAATCATCGAATTTTTCCTTGTCTAAATGAAATATATCATAACTACTTTCTTCATATACTTTCTGAATGTGTGGCACTTCTTCTTTTCTCTCATCGGCATGCATCACACTCATTAGAACTTTTTTATTTCCGTTCTCATCTATATAAGGCAAGCTTTGATTTGCGCAAAAAACCATATCCGGGAGTCCGCGAACTCCTTCAATTACATGTGTTTCTAGACCTAATTCATCATATGCATTCTTAAGATGATCCCATTCGTCAATTGCAGCCATTTTATCAACTTCCCCAATGTGACCTTTCATATGCGGATTAATTACATACTCAACATCAAAATGTGTGGGCTTCACAAGAAGTACCTTTCTTGGAGCGGGCATTGTTTTTAGATCTGAAAGCTTAAAATCCAGTTCGTTTATTGTTGTAATTACTTTTTTCATTGGCGCTTTTGCTTAGATATTTTGAGAGCACCAAAGATTACAAAATTGAGAATAGAGTACAATAAGTTTTGTAAGAAATTATTCAGCAAGGGAGCGAGTTTATAAATTCATCAGTCTCTACTCTTATTTCTAATTGCCTTGTGTATTTTCCTATAACAATCCTGCTACCGGGTATTAAATCACCGGATTCGTCAGTAATAACCTGACCTTGTTCAAACCCTCCGAAATGAACATATCTAAAGTGCATAATGTTGCTACTTAGCTGAACACAGGAAAATTCGTTTCCCGGACCTGATACATCGCTGATTATTTGATTTGGAGTAAACCCTAATCGCAGGGTATTAGTCTCTTCAAAATAAGTATCAATATGATCTCTTGATATTCCCCAAACCATTCTATCTCGAAACTCGAAGCCAACTTCAAAATCAATAAATTCATCTTTACTTCGGTCAATTCCTTCAATTTCTATAAAAAAATACTGGAAGCACTTCCTATCCTCACCCTCTACTAATGTATTTGTTTCCACTGGGGTCGATGTTAAAATATTGATTTCATTATCAAGTGAGTCTTTTATTATCACTCTGTAATCGGTATTAAACTGAATCGGGTTTTCGGTATAAAAGTTATGAGTAGCTATATCGCCATCATAAATTATCAAGCTGTCTCTTAAGATTTCAGTAAAGGATGTGTTTAAATTAGTTAATGACACATTTACATCTAATTCCAATTCTTCTTCTGAGTTTGATTGGGTTTTAATATCATTTACACGTATAAAATTTCTTTGTTTATCAAGATCTAGAATACCGTAAACAGTATAAATACTTTCCCCTTCCAGAACCGGGCTTAATGTATTATCACAATTATAAACAAAAATACCAGCTAGAATAAGCATTGATAAAAGTGTAACCGAGGTGATGTTTTTTTTGTGGTGCTTCATTTTTTCTATATGGTATGTTAATCCTTATTTAATTGAAGCTTTGATTGAAAAGTATGGTAGAAAAGGGGTTTGATTTACTCTTTCAACAGTATTCAAATCCACATAAAACACGTTGCTTCGATCGTAAAGATTTATCGAGCCTAGCTCAGCATTCATAGTAAAGTTTTCAGAAATATAAAATCCGCGCTTTATGGATACGTCGAGCCTATGATAATAAGGGAGACGTTTTCCATACGGTTCTGAGTATAAAGTTCTTGGAATTCCCGGACCTTCAGTTATATCTCTCGAACGAATAGGTATGAGTAAATCAAATCCGATTACTTGAGTATATGGTAAACCTGAACCAACATCCCAGCTCATACTTGCTGTATATTTTCCTAATTTAATATTCCCTAACGCATTAAATTTATGTCGTTGATCATGCGGAGGTGAGTATTCAAAAATTTCTCCATTTATCCACGCTCCTAAGTCATCTATTCCAGCTCTATACTCAACTTTACTCCAACCATAGCCAAGAGCTCCAAAGAAGTTTCTTGATTCATATTTAATCCTAAAATCAGCTCCATAACTTTCTGAATTTGCACGAGCTGTTTCGATTTCAATTTTAGCCTCAGGTGTCCATTTTGAGACAGGTATATCTTTATTCTTTTTATAGAAAATCTCAAAGTTTGTAATCAATCTTTCAGTCAATCTGTTTTTAAGCCCACCAATTAGATGAAAAGATCTTGGCGGTGGTTCCCCTATCTTGTTTGGGCGATATACCGTAAAAGTAGTACCCGCATCTCTTTGATCAGTTATACCATCCATGATTTGATGATAAATGCCCGTTGCAAAACTAATTTCAGATCTACTGCTACCATTAGGTCTCCAAAGCGCTCTCAATCGGGGTTCAAAAGTGGACTTAGATAGTGTTGTAGACTGTGAACCAATACTTGGAAGAATCCTTATGGATTCGTTAATTTTAAATTCGGTTTTAGCATAAACTTGAAAAACTGGCACTTTTACTCCAAAAAAGTCAAGGCTTGTAAATTTTTCGGAAATATTTGCCGAATAATCCTGCAAAATTAGATTGAATCCGTAATCAATTTTTTGATTTAAGAGATAATCTTGTAAGTCCAACCGGATATAGGATTGAGCTACGCTTGCTTTTCTTATTGTATTAAACCTACTCCCTTCACTATTTTTATAAATAGAATAACCTATTGAAATTTCATATGGATGATTAAAGCTTTCATCAAATCCGAAACAACGTAACCCAACTCCTACATTTGACCATCTTAAATAATTCTCTCGCCTTGTACTAACTCTCCCTTCGTCTCCGGTAACAATCCCTGATACATTACAGTTAAACCCATCGCCCTGTAATGAGTATCTTGTTATTACATCATAGAACTGCATATCTTGCTCTCGTGTACCCAAATATCCTGAAAAATCTCTAATTGTCGACAGCCTCCCATTGATCATCAGCGAAGAAGCATTTTCACGAACCGGACCTTCATAAAATAGAGTAGATATATATGGGCTAAAACTTGCGCTGGAAGAACGAGATCTAAAATTTCCGGTTTTAAGTGTAGCATCAATAATAGCAGAAGTGCCACCCATAAACTCATTATCAAAACCACCAGCCATAACATCAACATTACTTATGGCCTGCTCTGGAAATGCCGAGAATAAATTCGATATATGAAAAGGCTTAACGATGGGAATATTATCTATTAGCACATAATTCTGAGACGGTGTACCACCACGTATGTATAAATCACCACCTTGATCTCCTACGGTAATTACTCCCGGTATCGTTTGCAGATAAGCCATTAAATCACCTTCAATACTCATTGATGGTGCTCTGCTTACTTCTTCACTGCGGATCCGCGTAATTCCAACCTGCCCAGTAGTTATCTCTTTTTCACCATAAATATATACTTCGTCAAGTTCTTTTAAGGATTCCTTCAGCTCGATGTTTTTTACCTGTATTTGAGCTTCTTTAAGTACTAATCTTTCTTCATATGGTTTAAAACCAATAAAAGAAACTTTAATGGTATATTCGGTATCTGTAAGACCTCTTATCTCACAAAAACCATCCGTATTTGTTACGCAATATTTTAAAAACTCTTCTTCTCCAATTCTAAAGAGTAATACATTTGCCCCGGCAATAGGTTGCCTTCCGTTTTCGAAAACTAACAGGCGAAGAATTTTTTTCTCCTGACTAAAAACGGTTGAGCCGGAAACTAACCCAAATAAAAAAAGTAATAATAATGTTTTGATAGAATGCCCTTTTTAAATCATAATGCTAATACGGTAATGAACCTCTTGCTAAGTAGATATCACATTTTAATGTTATGGAATTTCCATAAAAGAAATTATTGATAACTAATTCAAATAAAAACGAACTTTCTGGCTATCTTTTGCAGATTTAATTACACCAATATAATGAACAATCAATATTTAGTTATAGCCTTTGGAGGCGTTTCACCAGAGCATGAAGTTTCAGTACTAACTGCAATTCAAGCTATTTCAAGTATGATGGAATCATCATATAGCTTGGTCCCACTATATATAACAAAATCGGGGAAATGGCTTACCGGAGAAGCTTTACTGGATCTGGAAAACTATAAAGATCTTAAAGTGCTTGAGTCAAAATCTATTCGTTGCTCATTTGTAAAAGACGAAGCAGGCAGAACCCTTCTGAAGCAACAAGACTCGACAGGTTTATTCTCAAAACCAAAAATGTATCCCGTTTATGCAGCTTTATGTGCTTTTCACGGTAGTGGAGGAGAAAATGGTTCTTTTCAAGGTATTTGTGACTTTTACAATATTCCTTTCACAGGAAGTGATGTACTGGCCTCAGCAATTGGGATGAATAAAGTAAAAGCAAAACAAATCTGCGTTGCCAATGATATCCCGGTTACTGACAGTTTGGATTTTTATGAAACTAATTGGGAGACAGACCAATCTACCATTATCAAAGAAGCTGAAATTCTTGGTTATCCGCTGATTGTAAAACCATGTAGTTTAGGAAGCAGTATTGGCGTTGCAAAAGCTAACTCGAAAGAGGAGTTGATTGAAGCTGTAGAGATGGCTTTTCGCTATGATGCTCATTTGTTGGTCGAAGAAGCTATTCATCCTTTGATGGAAATAAATTGTTCAGTATTGGGAACTACGGAAGAATGCAGAGCCAGTGTATGTGAAAAACCTATAGGTAGTACAGAAACGCTCTCCTTCAAAGACAAATATCAAAGTGGCGAAGGCGTTGATAAAGGTATGGCATCTGCAGATCGTGTTATCCCGGCAGACATTTCTTCTGATTTAACGGAAGAGATTCGGGAGCTATCAGTTAGAACATTTAAAACTTTTGGAGCAAGTGGTGTTGCTCGCTTGGATTTTTTGGTGAATGCCGATACGAATAAAGTATATTTCAATGAGATAAACACTATTCCCGGATCATTCTCTTTTTATCTTTGGGATAAATCTGACATCTCATTTAGACAACTTATTGATGAGTTAATAGAAATAGCCTTAAAAAATCACCACCAAAAAAATGGTCGCATTCAAAGCTATGAAACTAACTTATTGAATGAAAAAGCAGCTAAAGGCATTAAAGGACTAAAAGGCATTAAAAATTAACTCATGAAACCTCATTTCTTATACCTCTTATTATTTACCGGTTTGGTTTTTTCCTGTGGGAAAACAACAGAAGTTACCATTGTTGAAAGTGCTGGTGACGTGCTTCCGGGAGAAAAAACAGGCTCAAAAGAAAACAAAACTATAGTTCAAGATGATTTTACTAAGCTGACTGTTGGCGAAGCAAATGAAATCCAGACTATGGATCCGCTTTTTGCAATGTCTACAAGCGAGCTTAGAGTAAATGCTCTTATTTATGATCGAATAACAGAATTGGATGAAAATGGAGTTGCCGCACCTTCAGTTGCAAAGAAATGGACTGTAAGCAGAGATTCGCTTAGATACACTTTTACGATCAGAGACAACATCTTTTTCCATAAAGATTCCAGATTTACAAGCGGTATTGGGCGTCAGCTTATCCCAAAAGATATTGTATCAACTTTTGAAAGAATGGCTTCTAATTTTGTACCTGACAATGCTGCCAATTTGTTTCAAAACATCAAAGGGTTTCAAAGCTATCATTCAGAACAAACTTTCATTAAAAACCCTGCCAATAGAACCATTAAATCTATTGAGGGTATTTCGGTCGAAAATGATTCGACAATCGTATTTTTGCTAGCTAGCAAAGATTCAAATTTTCTTGAAAAGCTTGCCCATCCGTTAGCTTCAATCTATCCCAAAGAAAGTCTTTTAGCTAACAGGAATCCTATTTACGAACCAATAGGAACCGGAAAGTTCTATCTTGCACAGCGCAAACGAAATACACTTATTTTAGCTTCCAATGACGATTATTTTAAAACCCTCACATTGCCTACCAGAGTTGACATCATGCATGGTATAAAAGAAGGCGATTTATTTCAGGATTTTGCGAAAGGTGATTTGGACGTAATAATTGAAATATCTCCTGAGACAGTTTCTCAAGTTACTGACACTTCCGGGAATATTGATTCAATTTTTAGTTCTGTATTTCAGTTAATTGAAACAGAAGTAACAAATCAAATTAATCTATACTATAACGAAGCTTCAAATGAGCAAGCTATATTTTCAGAAGTAGCAAATCACCGGAATTTTCTGAACTTTGAGAAACCTTTAGGGTCACTTTCTTCAAAAAATAACCTCGTCAATTCAGATACTTTAGCGAATACCACCATTTATATAGCTTTTACCCAAAATCCTTCTGAAGTTTTTTTAGTTAATAAAACTGCTGAAAAACTTTCTACATTGGGGATCAATGTAGTTATGAATTCATCGTATGCGGTAACAGATGAAGTGACTTTCTCAACTTCAAATTTTTCATCTGCTACACCTGCCTTAACATGGAATTATCCTGTTTATATCTTATCTAAAATGAATATATCAGGTATTAAAATAAACGCTCAAGCATGGAATATTTCTTTTGATGGCGTAAATATTTCTTCAGGACAATAACATGAAATTCTCAGTTATTGCAAACCCTCATAAATTTGAAGTAAAAGCCGTTTTGGAACGTACCATCCAATGGGCTTTGAATAATGATGTACAACTTCTTATCTCCAGAGAAACTTGCAAACTAACTGATTCCCATGATCCCAACGTAATTATAGAAACAACTTCTGATGAAGAAGCCATTAATAAATGTGATATTGTTGTGGTTATCGGCGGTGATGGAACGATGTTATATACTGCCAGAATTTCTAAACATTCTTCAAAACCTATTCTGGGAGTTAACGGAGGTCGACTTGGATTTATGACCGATACCAGATTTGAAGAACTTGAAGAAGCTTTACAATCTATTAAAAGTGGAAATTATACACTTGATGACAGACATTTTCTAAAAGCAACGGATGGGAATGGGAATGAATTCTATGCTCTCAATGAGTTTCTTTTCACGAGAAAGGATTCTACTTCTATGATCAATATAACTGCAGAATATGACGGCAGCTTGATAAATACGTATTGGTCGGACGGACTTATTGTTTCATCATCAACCGGATCTACAGCTTATAACCTTTCCTCAGGCGGGCCAATTGTTGTACCGGGTTCAGGAGTAATGTTAGTAACGCCGATCAATCCGCACACTTTAACAACACGTCCTCTCGTAGTTCGTTCAGACAAACCTCTTACCATCAGAGTAGAAGAACAGGAAAGCGATGTTTCATTTTCTTACGATGGAGTAAATTGTAAAATTGATGAACTACCTCTTGAAGTTCAGATCATAGCTTCAGATCTGGCTTTCAACTTAATAAGACTACCTGGGCAAAATTACTTTGAGACTCTCCGAAATAAACTAATGTGGGGAAAAGACTCTAGGAGAATTAAGAATGAATAATTATGAATTTTGACTGTTGAGTTACCAATTGCTGTATTCGATTAATTCAACATTCATCATTTAAAATTCATAATTTACAGAGTTGGAAAAAGATTTAATCGTTTAATTCAAATTAGATACAAACAAATGAAAGTAACAGTTGTAGGAGCAGGTGGAAATGTTGGGTCAACCGTAGCATTAAGCGTTGCTCAAAGAGATTTCGCAAAAGAAGTAATTGCCGTTGATCTTGAACGTAAAGAAGACGACAAAACATTTTATCCTTCAAAAGGTAGAGCACTAGATCAATGGGAATCGTCTCCAATCCATTTGTTTGATACTCGTGTAAAAGGAACTACCGATTATGCAGATACAGCTGATTCGGATGTTTGTGTAATAACAGCCGGTGTTCCTCGTCGCCCGGGCATGAGCCGTGACGATCTTCTCGAAATCAATGCAAATATTGTTAGAAGTGTAACCGAGCAATTGGTCAAATATTCTCCGGAAACGATCATTATTGTAGTTTCAAACCCGTTGGATGTAATGGTACAAGTTGCAAAAGATGCTTCCGGACTTCCTTACGAAAAAGTAATGGGGATGGCGGGAATCTTAGATACC
>Ga0206127_1003671_pt1 | contig 13984 bp, 10 predicted proteins | sample Helgoland_Spring_6_FD_148646 | JGI IMG/M metagenome (GOLD analysis project Ga0206127, IMG submission 148646) | Pelagic subsurface seawater microbial communities from Kabeltonne, Helgoland, North Sea - Helgoland_Spring_Bloom_20160419_1 | ecosystem: Environmental > Aquatic > Marine > Epipelagic ...
CAGACAAGCACTACCTAGGCTCTCGAGTAATATATAGCGTATTTTACCCCGGACGACCTTTTTATCTCCAGCCATAGCATTGAGAAACACGGCGGCAGACATTTCTAATGGTGGCTTTACAGGCAGGTCGAAACTCACCAAAAATTGCGCCAGCTGAGCAGCCGTATCGTTAGATATATGGCCCCTAGCGGCAGAGATCTTGGCGGCCATAACCATGCCGCAGGCAACCGCTTCACCATGCAGCCACACACCGTAACCCATCACTTGCTCGATGGCATGGGCAAAGGTATGCCCAAAGTTTAGGATGGCGCGCAGCCCCCCTTCACGCTCATCCTGAGCGACAACCTCGGCCTTTATTGCGCAACTTCGCTGAATAGCTTCGGCCAAGACCCCATGGCTTCGACCGCGCAATGCCTCACGTTGATCGATCAGCCAATTAAAAAACCCGGGATCCCAAATACAGCCATACTTAATAACTTCGGCAAGACCCGCTGCAAACTCGCGATCGGGGAGCGTCTGCAAGGAGTCTAGATCAATCAAAACAGCTCTAGGCTGGTGAAAGGCGCCAATCATGTTTTTGCCCAGGGGGTGATTCACGCCGGTCTTTCCTCCCACCGATGAGTCAACCTGAGCCAGCAAGGTCGTCGGAAGCTGAATGAAATCAACCCCGCGCAAAAAACAAGCCGCGCTATATCCGGTCAAATCGCCGATGACGCCTCCCCCAAGAGCGATAAAAACACTGCGCCGCTCATGATGGTCTTTGAGTGCGTGCTGCCAAATTTTATCCGCGCTGATTAGCTGTTTCTGGTCTTCACCATCGGGCAGAATCACCTCTGTCACCTTTCGCCCTTTACCCAAGGCTTCGCGCACGCGCGATAGATACAAGGGCGCCACCGTGTCGTTACTCACCAACACGACCGGAGAATCACCTAACAACTCAGTGAAGCGCTCGCCATCGTCGAGTAAACCATGACCAATAACAATCGGGTAACTGCGATCACCAGCGAGGGGCAGTTCGACCTGAAGACTATAGATAGGGGTAGACATAATCGTGTGACTCGTGAAATACCTGCATCAAAATAAAAAAGTTAGTCGCTGAGCCTCTTTGCAGCTTGAGCGCCTCAGGTGCCTTAAACTGATGTCGCCCCATTCAAGGCAGCAACAATTTGCTCGGCTAACTGCTTAGCATTACGTTTGGCCGTTGGCAGTCTTAGATCTGCTATTTCTTGGTATAACGGCTCTCTAATGGCCATTAAGTCGGTGAGCACGCGACGCCGGTCCTGCCCCGCGAGCAACGGCCGCTTCTGGTCTTTACTGGTACGCCGAACCTGCTCGCGCAAAGTGGCCTCCAAATACACCACAAAGCCACGCTCACTGAGAGTACGACGGTTTTCATCCCTCACAATAGCACCGCCTCCAGTGGCCATCACAATGCCATCCCGAGATGAAATATCGGCTAACACCTTGGCTTCACGGTCACGAAAACCCGATTCACCCTCAATTTCAAATATCCAGGGTATATCCGCGCCAGTTCTTTGTTCGATTTCAGCGTCGGAATCAACGAACTCAAGCCCGAGCATTTGAGCCAAAGCACGCCCTACCGTAGATTTTCCAGCCCCCATGGGGCCCACTAAAAAGACTCGGGCAGAGGAGATCACAAAATCAGTCGAGAAGGGCCTCGGAAAGAATCCGCGGCGTAATAAAAATTAGCGTCTCTGTTTTGCTCGTCTTGTTTGCAGTGTTCTTGAAAAGCGTGCCCAAGTAGGGAATGTCACCCAGAAAGGGGACTTTTCGAACTTGGCTAATCTCTTCATTTTGAAACACTCCACCCAAGACCACGGTTTCACCGTTACCTACTAACACCTGAGTCGTTAGCTGCGTGGTGTTAATCGTGGGAATTAAACCTCCGGTACCACTGGGCACCAAATCACCTAACGAGTCTTGGTTAACCACCAAATCCAGCAGAATGCGATCGTCCGGGGTTATGTTAGGGGTAACCTCCAGCTTTAGTACAGCTTCTTTAAATGAGACGGTTGTTGCACCCGATGCGGCTCCCTCCTGATAGGGAATTTCACTACCCGATTTAATCGTCGCCAATTGTTTATCACCGGTAATAATTTTTGGCTGACTAACAACCTCTCCTTGGCCCGAAGATTCCAAAGCTGAAAGCTCGGCGGTCAAAAACAGATCGTTAGATGTGAAACCCACAGCAAAACCACTGGTTGCCTGTGAAACCCCTAAATCGACCAACGCCGCCCCAAGCCCCTGCTGCTGTTGCTGACCGTCTCCGCCGCCGCCCTGCTGACCCTGCTGACCCCCTTGAACAGGGTAGGTGAGAGTAGGAGTTACCCCGGCCACCGTATCTTCGTTAAAACTGACCACCTGCTCCCTACTACCGGAGACAGAGTAGATGTTGCCGTTGTCATTACCGATGTAACCACCACCCCACTCAATCCCCAGCTCTTCATCGAGATTGGTTGATGCAATAACAATACGGGCTTCAATCATGACCTGACGTATGGGCACATCGACACGTTCAATAAGGTCACGAATTTCAGCCAATTTCGTCGCCGTGTCGGTCACAATGATCGAGTTGGTACGTTCGTCAACAACCACCGAACCTCGATCGGATACCAATGAACCGCCCTCCTCAGAGCCCGCCTCAAAAAGATTAACCACCTCAGAGGCTTTAGCATAACGAATGCGAATGAACTCCGATTGCAGAGGCGCCAGTTCGGAAATCTGCTTATTCGATTCGATTTCCTGTCGTTCGCGTTCCGCAATCTCTACCGCAGGAGCAACCATCAAGACGTTACCGATGCGTCGGCTATCCAAGCCCTTGGTTCTCAGGACCAGTTCAAGCGCCTGATCCCAAGGGACATTTTGTAATCTCAGGGTGATGTTGCCACTGACCGTATCGGAGGCCACAAGGTTGAGATCGGTAAAATCAGCGATCAGCTGTAAAACAGCGCGCACCTCAATGTCTTGAAAGTTGAGCGAGATACGTTCGCCGACATAGGTAAACTCATTGAGGCGGGCCTTTTTCTCGTCTTCACTTAAGGGCTTAACACTGAGGATGTATTCTTCCCCGGTCTGGTAGGCGAGATAGTCGTAGTTGCCCGTGGCCTCAAGCAGCAAACGGGTTCCTCTTTCGGTCGTCGTCACCTCAATGGAACTCACCGGCGTTGCGAAGTCAGTCACATCAAAGCGACGCAACAATCCGTCGGGTACCGTTGTTGCCAAAAACTCTAGATTAATTTTTTCGCCTTCAGAGAATACGTTGACATCAACAGAGGGATCGCTGAGCTGCAAAATAAGACGCCCCTCGCCCCCCTCGGCACGCCGAAACTGCAGGTCGGTTAGCTGCGAACGAGCTTCAATCACCGGGGTCATTTGGCTTTCGAGTACATCATTGGGCGGGGTGGCCTTGGTGTAACCCCCACTGCTGTCCTGACCCACCTGCAAAATAAGCTGATTGCCATTAACAACCGCCTCATAGGGCACCAACTTAATCAGATTCAGGACCAACCGAGTCTTATCGCCGGCCTCAAGAACAAGTACCCCGGTAGCATTGCCAAAGGGCAGTGAAAAGCGCTTCTGATCTAGCCCGCTCTTAGTGCCGGGGAAATCCATCGCTATGCGGGCTGGCTCTTCAATGGTGTAAGCGCTGTAATCGGCAGGTGGCGGCTCGCTGAAGTCCAAGCGCACTTCAAATTTACTACCGGGCTGTGAGCTGAAAGTAATATCCTCAATCACAGGCTGCGCAAGCAAGGGCGTTGCCACCCCCAGCAACAACACCAGCGCTAAGCCGGCTTGTAGATTGCTCATCCGCTTCATTTGGGACATCTCCATTGTCAGCACTCTAAAACTCATGATCCAGTAAGTTCTATAACCCGAGGACGCTCTACCCACCCTTCGGCGGTGCCATCCGTGACTATTTCTACCACAGCGACAAAGGTATCACCCATCTCCGTGATTCTACCGTGATCCCTGCCAAGAAAGTTGCCGGAACTGACTCGGTGAATGCCTCCCTGAGGATCACGCATCAGCGACCAATAAGTGCCGCCTCGCTCAAGTCGTCCTACCATTTGCAATGAGTCCAAGGTGAACTGTTCCAGAAACTCCCGTGGACGATCTAGGTCGGGCTGAATAGTCGAGCGCGCGCTGATACGCGTAATCTGACGAACCTCAACGGGCCTATCAAAGGGTGCTCGCTGCCCTGTTGCCGCATAGGCAAAGGCTTCGTAAGCCGTAAACGTCGGTATCGGTTCTATTACCCCGCCGGGACGGGCCCGTTTCTCAGCCATAAACGCATCGAGGTCACTCATGTCGTTATCGGCGCAACCCCACAAGCAAAGGGTAGCCGTGATTAAAGCCACATAGCGCCAAGCAGCTGATGATCGCTTAAAACTCATCAGTTAACCCATCTCTGTAGCGATACGTTTTGGCCACGATATTCATTTGCAGCTGACTGGTATTCGTACCAGACGCCTGAATATTAAAATCATGCAGCGTCACAATACGCGGCAAACCCGCCATCCCAGAAATAAAAGCTCCTAGGTCGTGATACGAACCCACCGCAACAATACTAATTGGCAGCTCAATATAGAACTCCTGAGGCACTTCGGGCAGTAGGTCTATTTTACTGATCGCGAGCCCATTCTGCTCGCCCTTGTTGGTAATGTCTTCGAGTAATCCGGGGACCTCGGTATCGCTAGGAAGCTGGCTCACTAGCGCTCCAAAGCTTTCTTCCATTTCCAGCATTTGGCGTTTATACGCCTCGAGATTGGCAGCCTCAAAAGACTTTCGCTCAAAGTCACGGCGCAGGTCTGCCTCGCTATTACGCTCGCTGTTCAGCTTTTCCCTAAGACCATCAACTTGGTAGTAGTAACCCCCAACCAATACTAGGGCCAATACCAGCAATGCCGCTCCAACCTTAATAGGAACCGGCCAGCTCCCCACGTTTTCAAAATCAAGGTTGCCGAAGTCGAACTCTCTCAATGATCTCAGCGTGTCTTCTATGGCCATCGCTAAAACTCCTCTTCCTGCTCTGGAAGCTGAACATTGACAGTCAATTTGAAAGTCGTTGCCTGATCTCCGTAAGAAGGCGCGGCTCTTACGCCCTCTAGGTTAGGGCTTTGCAGCCAGTCTGATGACTCCAAACGGCGCATCAAGCTGGAAACACGATTGTTCGATTCCGCCACGCCTTCGATTTCAATTTTACCATCACCAGAAACAAGACTCGTATAGAAGAGGCCGTCTGGAACGGTTCTTACAAGCTGGTCCATAATTCTGACAATAATGGGGCGATTGCCCTGTAAGTCTTGAATAATTCGCATACGTTCGAGCAGCTCGGTACGCCTACCCCTAAGATCCCTTATCTCTGCCACCTGCTCATCGAGCTCAGCAATACTTTGTCGGACATAGGCGTTGCGCTTTTCTTGAAAAGATATGCGGCCATCAAACATTAAATCAGTGACAAAGAGAATAAAGATCGCCACCAGAGCCATCAGCGCTAAGCTCGCGATAAATTCTTTCTTGCGTTCCGCGCGAAGTTCTTCGCGCCAGGGCAAAAGATTAATCGTCGCCATTAGTCAAAGCTCCTTAGAGCTAGGCCGCAGGCAATCATCATCGCTGGCGCATCGGAATTTAGTGCCACCGCATTAACCCGCGGCGAAATACTCATATCAGCGAAGGGATTTGCCACAATAGTGCGACAGCCCAAACGGCCGGCTACCAGCGGTTCCAAGCCATCCATTGCCGCAACGCCTCCAGCCAAAATCACGCAGTCAACGCTGTTGAAATCGCTGGAAGAAAAAAAGAATTGAAGTGATCTTCCCACCTGCTGCACCACCGCCTCACGAAAAGGTTCCAGCACATCGACTTCGTAGTCATCGGGAAGGCCACCCTGCTTTTTTGCGAGCCCAGCTTCCTCAAGGGGCAAGCCATATCGTCGCATGATTTCGTCCGTCAACTGCTTGCCACCAAACAGCTGCTCCCGGGTATAAACCGTCGCGCCTTTGTGCAAGACAGACAGCGTTGTCATGGTCGCACCGATATCTACAACCGCGACTGTAGCCGACTCTTCGATTTGCCACTGGACTTTGATTAACTCAAAGGCTCGCTCCATAGCGTAGGCCTCTACGTCCACCACCTTGGGTATCAGATCAGCGAGTTCGAGAGCCTCTACACGGGCATCAATCGTTTCGCGGCGACAGGCGGCGAGCAATACGTCTACCTGATCTGAACGCCCTGCAGACCCCCCCTGAACCTCAAAGTCGATAGCAACCTCTTCTAGAGGATAAGGAATATATTGATCGGCCTCGAGGGTGAGCTGCGTCTCCATGTCGTCATCATTTAAGCCCAAGGGCATGGGCAGCGACTTAGTAATCACTGATGATCCAGCCACCGCCGCGCAAACCAACTTATTTTTTGACCGTGCACGGGCATAGAGACTGCGCAAGGCATCTGCAACGGCTTCGGTGTTATTAATATTTTTTTCTACTACACAATCCTGAGGCAAAGACGCTACAGCAAAAGCCTCAACACGAAAGCGGTCTCCCGATCGGCTTAACTCGATCAGCTTTATTGTTGTCGAGCTGATATCGATGCCCAACATTTGAGACGGTTTTCGCTTTCCAAAAAGGCCTAGCACGCTATAAATCTCATCCCGTTTTGGTTGCCTGCCACCGCACTCTTAACAAGGATTACGGCGCGTGTGTGATTATGCTTGGTATAATACTGCTTTACGATGCACTACAAGCCTTTAAAAAGCCCATTTTTACGCAGTAATTTGCGCTCTCACCTGCCAAAGTACACATCCTCAAACTCTAATTAACACCGCCAAAACATTGTTTACTCAAATTACCACCGTCTTGGGAGCGTTTAGGTCTTGGCTCTGACCCGCACATTGTTGATCAGCTTCATTATCGCAGGTTGTGCCGCTCTTTGGTGGCTCGCAGGTTTATACCTATATTTAAGCCCCAACTTACCTGACGCAGACACATTGCGCGACGTTAAGTTGCAAACGCCTATGAAGGTGATGAGCAATGATGGGAGGCTCATTGGGCAGTTTGGAGAGCAAAAAAGAAGCCCTCTAGGATTTGACGAGATCCCGAGTGACTTTGTAAACGCTCTGCTCGCTGCCGAGGATGATCAATTTTTTGAACACGGTGGCGTTGACCTACTGGGCTTGGCAAGAGCCGTATCCGAACTTATTGCCACCGGGCGAAAGCGTTCGGGAGGCAGCACTCTGACCATGCAGGTCGCCCGCAACTATGCGCTTACCTTGGAGCAAACCTTTCTTCGCAAGTTCAATGAAATTCTGTTGGCCCTAGAAGTCGAACGCGTACTCACCAAGGAAGAAATTTTTGAACTGTATGTCAATCGAATTTTCCTGGGTCATCGATCCTATGGTTTCGAAGCAGCAGCCCAAACCTACTATGGAAAATCACTGTCTGAATTATCTCTACCTCAGCACGCCATGTTGGCAGGCATCCCCAAGGCGCCTTCAAGAAATAACCCCCTTAGCAACCCAGAAAGAGCCAAAATTCGCAGAGACTGGATTCTTGGTCGAATGGCTTCCCTGGGAATGATCGATGAAGCAGCTCGCGATAACAGCCGTGCAAGCCCTGTAGTGGCAACATACAGCGGTTTACGGGTTGAAGTTGAAGCAGACTACATTGCTGAAATGGTTCGCAAAGAAATGCTCAGTCGTTTTGGCAACGGTGCGTACAGCGATGGCTACGTGGTGTACACCACAGTTGATGGCAACGCTCAGCTTGCAGCACGACAAGCGCTTATCAATGGGCTGAGAACCTACGATAAACGCCATGGCTGGCGGGGGCCGGAACGTCAACTACCGCCGCTGGAAGAGGAAGAGGAATCACAGCTGCAGGAACGATGGCGGCTGGCACTGGCTGAAATGCCCGTCATTGTCGATCTTGTACCCGCCATTGTTACCGAAATCGATGAAACGGGCGCTAATGTACTGAGTAAGTCGGGTCAGCAGCAACGCCTTCAATGGCAAGACGACCTCAAAAGTATTCGTCGTTATCGAACCGAAAACCTGACCAGCTCTACCGCCGAATCAATCGAGGATTTGCTCTCCGTGGGAGATCTCATTCGTATAGAACAGGATCCGGAGAAAGGCACTTATCGCCTCGCTCAAGTACCCCGTGCGCAAGCAGCGCTGGTCGCTTTAAACCCTAGCGATGGCGCCATTCGAGCTCTCGTAGGTGGCATGGGATTCGAACTTTCAAAATTTAATCGAGCCACTCAGGCGCGGCGCCAGCCGGGTTCTAATTTCAAGGCCTTTTTATACGCCGCCGCATTGGAGCATGGCATAACGCCCGCAACCTTAATCAATGATGCACCCATCGTTTTAGACAATTTGTCCAGCGATGAAATATGGCGGCCCGAAAATGATAGCGGACGATTTTATGGCCCCACTCGACTGCGCAACGCATTGACCTATTCCCGTAATCTGGTTTCCATTCGGGTACTTCAACGCCTGGGCCTCAATCGCTTTATTGACTACGTTGAACAAATGGGCTTCAACACGGAAGGCATGGCAAGAAACCTCACTCTCGCACTGGGCACCCATGCCTATACGCCCCTCGATATTGCAGCGGGATACGCCATTGTCGCTAACGGTGGTTTTCGAGTAGAGCCCTATTTAATAGCGCGCATAGAAGATGCAACAGGCAACGTGATTTATGAGGCAGACCCCTGGGTTGCTTGCCCTGCGTGCGGTGAAATAGGGCCCAAAGACAAGGAAGCTTTGCGCATGGAAGACATCCTTCAACCAGTCAACTCAGACATTAGAGAAGCACCTCAAGTTATGGATCCTAGAGCGAGCTATCTCATGTCATCCATGCTGGGTGACGTTATTAAACGCGGTACAGGGCGGCGCGCGCGAGTTTTAGAACGTAGTGATATTGCCGGCAAGACCGGCACAACGAATGGCCCTAGAGACGCTTGGTTTTCAGGCTTCAACCCCGATCTCGTTGCCACGTCGTGGGTTGGCTTTGACGACTATAGCCTACTGGGCAAGCGTGAATTCGGCGGTACGGCAGCGCTACCGATCTGGATAGATTTTATGCGTGAGGCGCTACCTAAAGAGCAGTCCTCACCCAGCATGCCCAGTGGTGTGGTGCGTCTTAGAATAGACCGTAAGACAGGGCGCCGGGTGACGGGCACACCCGAGGGCAGTGTCTATGAATACTTTTTTGAGGAGTTTCTTCCCACTCAAACTTCAGATGGTGATAAGCCTTTGGGCACCGATGAGCTCGATGGGTTGTTTTAAAACGCCCAATCAACGCCAGTTGCGATCAGCCCCAAAGCCAACCCCGCCCCAAAGCTGCTCTTCGTAGTCATCATCAATGTCACACCGAGCCACACCTGAAGCCTGGGCGGCCCGTGCCACCGCTGGCGCGATAATAGGCATCAATCGAGGATCCATAGGCTTTGGCAAAATGTAGTTCGGGCCATACTCTAAATCGATGAGACTGTAAGCATCCAACACAGATTCGGGCACGGGCTCTCTTGCCAATTCAGCTAGGGCGTTAACCGTAGCAATTTTCATCGCTTCGTTAATGGTCGAGGCTCTAACATCTAAAGCCCCCCTAAAAATAAAGGGAAAGCCCAAAACATTGTTGACCTGATTGGGTAAATCGGACCGCCCCGTTGCCATCACAATGTCGCTGCGTGTTGCCATAGCAAGTTCACGTTTAATTTCAGGGTCAGGGTTTGAGCATGCAAAAATAATGGGGCGGGGTGCCATTGATTTCACCATGTCTTGAGAAACCAAGTCCGAGCCCGACAGACCCACAAACACGTCGCAATCTTTCATAGCGTCATCAAGGGTGCGCTTGTCTGTATTAACAGCGAATAGCGCCTTTTGCTCATTGAGCTGCTCGCGCCCGGCATGGATGACACCCTGGCGATCCAACATCAGCATGCGCCCAGGATCAGCCCCCATTTCCAGAAGGAGCTTCATACACGCTACAGCCGCAGCACCGGCACCCAGACAAACGACATTGACGTTATCGAGTGTCTTCTGCTGAATCTCAAGCGCGTTGACTAACGCCGCAGCTGTGACAATGGCTGTCCCGTGTTGATCGTCGTGAAATATAGGAATATCGCACAAGGCTTGAAGCCTACGCTCAATCTCAAAACACTCAGGGGCTTTAATATCTTCAAGATTAATACCGCCATAGGTACAAGCAATCGCACTTACGGTATTGACAAAGGTGTCGACGTCCTGGGTATCCACCAACACATCGATCGCGTTAATGTTGGCGAAGCGCTTAAACAGCAATGCTTTACCTTCCATAACGGGTTTGCTGGCCAGAGCTCCCAAGTTACCCAGCCCCAAAACGGCACTTCCGTTAGAAATGACAGCGACGCTATTGCCTTTACCGGTATACCGATAGGCCATCTGGGGATCCAGCGCGATTTGACTGCAGGGTTCAGCAACACCGGGAGAGTAGGCCATCGCTAGGTGGCGCATGGTATCCGCTGGTTTCGTCAGCTCGACACTGATCTTGCCGGGTATCGGCAACGCATGGTAATCGAGGGCATCTTTCAAAAGTTGCTTTGACATAAACGTCTACCTTCAACTCTCAATGCAGCATAGCGGCATTTGAGACAAAAAAAACGCCGGCTTGGCCGGCGCTTGATTCCCCGAGGGGACCTATTTCTTCAGGCTCCTGCCTGCGAAGCGCTTATTAAAACGATCTACTCGCCCGCCAGTATCCAAGATTTTCTGCTTCCCGGTGAAGAAGGGATGGCATTGACTGCAGACATCCAACAAAATGTCTTCACAGACCGTAGAGCGTGTCTTGATTTCGTTGCCACAGCTACAGCGAGCAGTGATTTCCTCGTAACGGGGGTGAATGTCGGCTTTCATGTACGGGTTCCTTGCAACCCCCCAGATGGAGGCGCCTTAAAAAAAGAGGACGAAGGTTACCAGAAACCAACGGTTTATCAAGGCCCCAGCAGCATTGGGATTCCCAATTATTAACATCGAGGATACGACTTGCCACAGCGACCAGACAAGGCCCAAACCCTGTTGCGTTGCGCTGTGCCCGTCCCTGTCCGCGGCTACCTTGATTATCTGCCTGTCAGTGGAAACGAGGCTTTACCGGTAACGGGAGGCCGCATCCTTGTACCCCTAGGCTCCAGGCAGCTTGTCGGCATTGTCACCGACATTCTGGGATCCACTGACATCAACCCGGCAAAACTTAAGCGAGCCAAGGTTTATCTGGATGAAACCGCGCTTATTGATCCTAACGTGCTAAGACTGCTGGCGTGGACTGCAGATTACTATCAGCACCCTCCGGGTGAAACCTTGGTTTTGGGTCTGTCACCCCGAGAACGGCGTGGTGAGCCTCCGGCAAATGTTCAGGAAGCTGGATTTGACCTAACCCTTCGAGGCCAAGGTTTGTCTGAAAGCGCACTGAGCCGCGCACCTCGTCAGCAGGCGCTCATTGTGGCTCTACGTAGCGGGCCCAAAACCCGGGCCGAACTGCGCGCCCTGGGGTTTAATTCGGATAACTTCCGCGCTCTGACTGCCCGGGCACTGATCGAACCTGTGGATATATTCGCCGACAAAAACTGGGATTGGAGGGCCCCATTGAGCGCGAATACTCATCAAAACGCCGCTATTGAGGCGATTTCGTCTTCGCTGGGCCAGTTTGCCTGCCATTTACTGGAGGGTGTCACCGGCAGCGGTAAAACCGAAGTTTACTTACAAGCCATTGCCGATGCCCTAGCCCGTCAAGAACAGACGTTAGTACTGGTTCCTGAGATCGGCCTGACCCCCCAGCTGCTGCAGCGTTTTAATGAACGATTTGATGCCCCTATTGTTACGCTACATTCCGGACTAGGTAACGCCGAAAGAGATCGCAATTGGCATGCTGCCCGAACCGGCGAAGCTGCAATTATTATTGGTACGCGCTCAGCCGTCTTTGCACCCATGCGATCACCAGGTTTGATTATTGTTGACGAGGAACACGACATTTCGCTGAACCAGCAAGACGGCTTGCGCTATTCAGCCCGGGATGTCGCTGTAAAAAGAGCGCAACTCAGTGGCTGCCCCATTGTTCTGGGCTCGGCGACTCCTAGCCTAGAGTCTATGGCAAATGCCACCAGTGCTCGTTATCAATGGCACCGACTGACAAAACGGGCCGGCGGCGCTCATCCCCCCACCAAGCGACTTATCGATATTCGTGGCTTAGCGCTGCGTGCCGGCCTTTCACCCCAACTAGAAACAAAAATGACCGAGGTGCTGTCCCGGGGCGAGCAAGTATTACTCTTTTTAAATCGCCGGGGCTTTGCGCCCACATTGCTGTGCCACGACTGCGGCTGGATCGCAGAATGTCAAAACTGCGACGCCCGACAAACCCTGCACAAAAAGCCACCGCGGGTGCAGTGCCATCATTGTGGCCAGCAAAATCCGCTGCCAAAGCACTGCCCTAAATGTCATGGGCATCGACTGGTGGCCAGTGGCCTAGGGACTGAGCAAACCGAGCAGGCGCTGCGAAAAGACTTTCCAGAGGTTCCTGTTTATCGCGTCGATAGCGACAGTATGTCTGGGCGGCACGCTATGTCGACATTTACCCAAACAATAGAGCAGACAGGCCCCTGTATTATGCTGGGCACCCAACTGCTGGCGAAGGGACACCATTTTCCTAAGGTCACCTGTGTGGGTGTTCTTGACGCTGATTCACTGCTGATGAGTCCGGATTTTCGAGGGGAGGAACGCCTGGCACAGCTGCTCACTCAGGTGGGGGGTAGAGCGGGCAGAGCTCAAAAACCAGGGGAGGTGATTATCCAAACTCGTCACCCTGAGCATCCCATAATGACAGCCGTACTAGAAAAGGATTGGCGCTCGTTGTCGGCACAGCTTTTGTCATCTCGGGAGGCGCAAGGGCTACCTCCCAACGGTGCTCTGGCGGCCTTGCGCTGCGACAGTGCCAACCCTGAGTCGGGAGCAGCATTTTTACTCGCCGTCATAAATGCTTACCAAGGGACAAGCCCAGACCTGTCAACCCGCCTTGTGGGGCCACTCTCAGCTCCCATGGCACGGCGTGCCGGCCTTTATCGCAGTCATATCGTTGTCACCGGCCCGCAGCGATCGAAAGTACACGCCAGTGTCAAAGCACTGGTAGCGATTGCTTCGGGACAAAGATCACCCAAAGGTTTACGCTGGTTTGTCGATATAGACCCATCAGAGGCGTTATGAGCGCCCGCCACAGCCAGAAAATTTAAGGCTCTGTCAAAAATGTGCTAGCTCGGGGATAATTCGGCCCGTCCCAGCGTGCTAGACACGCTAAAACCGTGGAGTGAATTTACTATGAAGGAAGCGCTTACTTCGCTTCTGGATACTGCTGTTAATAACTTAATAGCTAAAGGACAGGTGCCGGAAGTGCCGGATCTTGTCCTCCAGATTGACCACACCAGAGACCCCAGTCATGGCGACCTTGCCACCAATTTAGCCATGGTGCTGGCAAAAAAAGCGCGCATGGCACCCCGAGATCTCGCGGCAGCAATTATCGACGCACTGCCTGAAAATGATCTTATCGCCAAAACAGAGATCGCTGGGCCAGGCTTTATCAACTTTTTTCTCAACCAGGCCAGTCATGTTGAAGTTATCCGCGCTATTTTGGCAAACGGGCCTAGGTTTGGAAGCAGTAATAAGGGCGCAGGTCGCAAAGCCCAAGTTGAATTCGTTTCTGCCAACCCCACTGGGCCATTACATGTAGGTCACGGTCGGGGGGCGGCGATTGGCGATTCACTTTCGCGGCTGTTAGTCGCCACCGGTTGGTCTGTGCACCGCGAGTTTTACTACAACGACGCAGGACAACAGATCGTCAATTTAGCGTTGTCAGTGCAAGCCCGAGCTCAAGGGCTGACTCCTGAGGACGCGGGCTGGCCTGAGGACGGTTATCGGGGTACGTACATTACCGACCTTGCCACC
>Ga0206127_1003672_pt1 | contig 13984 bp, 8 predicted proteins | sample Helgoland_Spring_6_FD_148646 | JGI IMG/M metagenome (GOLD analysis project Ga0206127, IMG submission 148646) | Pelagic subsurface seawater microbial communities from Kabeltonne, Helgoland, North Sea - Helgoland_Spring_Bloom_20160419_1 | ecosystem: Environmental > Aquatic > Marine > Epipelagic ...
CAAGTATACGAGTAAAAAGACCTTACCGACACCTACGTCACCAAACCAAAAAAAGAGCGGACCAGAATATTAACATACAGTACCGCCCACTGCCCAGCAGGCCAGAACCTGCTTATTAACATTTAACAGATTTTTTACAACTACACATAATGCTGAAAAATAAATTAATCAAACAAGTAAATGTAATATATGCATAACCGTTTATTACTGTAGGCCAAACCCCTACAAGTACCGGGAGGCCGGTGCCGGTTAATAAACGCTACGATCTTATAAAAAAGAAGTTAGTATCTGAAGGGTTTACAATAACTTGTAGTGACGATCTGTGAAAAATTTAGTAAGTTAAGGGCTTGGTGTGCACCGTAAAACATATATTAGTATCGGCGTAAGTAACCCAAATAGTAAACTAAAGTTTGGGGCAAAATTTCGAAGCTGTTTAGTAGGAAATAGGCCCCCCGAGTAGTAGGTTTAATTCTGAGACCTCCCTAATGTAAAGTGGTGGTGGGTAATATAGGAGTATGAAGTAGTTATGAAGAAAGAACGGGTAAAGGTTTTTATACAACCACTTTGGGTAGCGTTAAGAACTTACGACGCTTTAGGTTCCTAGGTACAGGGCGCCGTTAATAAACTTAGATCCTAGACCCCACCCCACATCAACAATAAAACAAATGCCCCCCCCCATACACAACACCACACCACACCGCCTACGTAAAGTACGGACCCACTCGACCTAACTATATAATAAAACGCAGTTACTATCTAAAACAGTTAGTATATGAGTTAAAAGACCTTACCAACACCTACGTCCCCAAACTACAAAAAAATAGCGGACCGGATCAGTACCATACCGTACCACCATTACCAGGAAGTCAGAGCCCGGCTTATCAACATTTAACAACCCCCCGTTAGTTAGCTACCAGGAGACTGGTGATGGCTAATAAAACACTACGATCTTATTAAAAAATTAATATACGGGGGGCCTAAAATAGGCCCGTATTGACGATATGTGAAAAATTTAGTAAGTTAAAGGGCTCGGTGAACCGTAAAACATACTGGTATCGACGTAAGTAGTCCAAAACAGTAAACTAAAGTTTAGGTTAAAATTTCGAAGCTGTTTAGTAGGAAATAGGAGTCTTTGAGCAGGTTTAATTCTGAGACCTCCCCAGTGAGGTAAAGTAGTGCATAGTAGTGGGTAATAGCCCACATATGTAACCCCAAAAAACCACTATTAACATTCGAATCATTAACTATTATACTACCTGTCCAGTGTCGGTAAGGGGCGCAATATCACGTAAGAAACTGAATCAAGTGTTCCTGACATTAACGGATTTTGTTTGACGCGCCACCGCATTTACCCTAAACAGGAACCGTACAAAGAATAGTTAAGTAAAGACACTATCCGACGAAGCAGGTAGTGCAAAACCAACGGTATTGTAGTTAAGGCCTACAGGTACTAACCCAATAGTATAATAGTTATGGCTGCGTAAGTAGTACAACGTCTTCGAATGGTATGAAGTATCGAATATAAAAGCAACGGTGTACCCCTTTAACCCTAATATATTAAACACCCAACCACTGTACCTTATGTCCGGGTAGGTTAGACGCAGGGCTTTTAATCAAAAGGCCCACGTCACCAAAGCACAAGCACAGTAACAAAGCACACTAATATAGAATAGAACCGTTCACGAGGAGTAAACTCGTCATCCCACCCATCCTCCTCCACCTCTTCTCGAATAACTTGTTTAAGAACTAAATAAAATATCACGAATAAGAATATACACAAGTAAATCATAAGATCTTTCGCGTTAGGTACCAGATATAGCCAGTTATTACTACTTAGACCAAACCCCTATAGTAGGAGACCACCACTGATTAATAAAACTCTGCGATCTTATAAAAAATTTAGTAAGTTAAGGGCTTGGTGTGCACCGTAAAACATATATTAGTATCGGCGTAAGTAACCCAAACAGTAAACTAAAGTTTGGGGCAAAATTTCGAAGCTGTTTAGTAGGAAATAGGCCCCCGAGTAGGTTTAATTCTGAGACCTCCCTAATGTAAAGTGGTGGTGGGTAGTATAGGAGTATGAAGTAGTTATGAAGAAAGAACGGGTAAAGGTTTTTATACAACCACTTTAGGTAGCGTTAAGAACTTACGACGCTTTAGGTTCCTAGGTACAGGGCCGTTAATAAATTTAGACCCTAGACCCTACCTCATATCAACAATAAAACAAATAGCACCCTTCATATATAACACCACATCGTCTACGTAAAGTACGGACTCACTTGACCTAACTACATAATAAAACGCAGTTACTACCTAAAACAGTTAGTATATGAGTTAAAAGACCTTACCAACACCTACGTCCCCCAAACTACAAAAATAGCGGACCAGAGCAGTACCATACCGTACACCAGGGCCAGGAAGTCAGAGCCCGGCTTATCGACATTTAACAACCCCCTGTTAGTTAAGTTACCAGGAGGCTGATGCTGGTTAATAAAACACTACGATCTTATTAAGAAATTAGTATACGAGGGGCCTAAAATACACCCGTATTGACGATATGTGAAAAATTTAGTAAGTTAAAGGGCTCGGTGCACCGTAAAACATATTGGTATCGACGTAAGTAGTCCAAAACAGTAAACTAGAGTTTAGGGTAAAAATTCGAAGCTGTTTAGTAGGAAATAGGAGTCTTTGAGCAGGTTTAATTCTGAGACCCCCCAGTGAGGTAAAGTAGTACATAGTAGTGGGTAGTGGTGGGTAATAACCCACATATGTAACCCCAAAAAACCACTATTAACACCCGAATCATTAACTATTATACTCCCTGTCCAGTGTCGGTAAAAGGAGCATGTCACGTAAGAAACTGAATCAAGTGTTCCTGGCGTTAACGGATTTTGTTTGGTGCGCCACCGCATTTATCCTAAGCAGGAACCGTACAAAGAATAATTGAGTAAAGACACTATCCGACGAAGCAGGTAGTGCAAAATCAACGGTATTGTAGTTAAGGCCTACAGGTACTAACCCGATGGTATAATAGTTATGACTGTGTAAGTAGTACAACGTTTTCGAATGGTATGAAGTATCGAATATAAAAGCAACGGTGTACCCCTTTAACCTTAACATGTTAAACACTGACCACCCGTGGTCAAATATCTTAGTAGATCTAAGGACCATAAACGGGGCTGCGTATTTCCATAAATACTTCAAACTCTTGTTAAACTCCCAGTTCATAGAAGTCACCTCATCCTTAAAGAATATAGTACCGAATAATAAAACCCTAACTTTAAAATAATAAAGATTAAATAGTAAAGTGTAAAAACACTTTCACTTGTAGAATACTTTCCGTAGGGACGGTGAATGTGACCCCCCACGCGAGTTTCTTATGAAAAAAGATAGTCACGTGGGGTGGACCCTTAGTAGGCTTTGGGTAGTGAACAGGTTTAGGCGCAAGTATCTACAGAAGGACGCGAATAGTTTTTGTGTACTATCACTATCTACTGCAATAAACACAGGCTGCACTAGGTTAGAAGCCGCGGCCGGCCTACCTGTCTTATTAAAACGGTAGAGTGATTTAAAGTTACTAGCTTTACCCGTAGACATCCTCACAACGTAACCCTTACAACCTAAGGCAGTTAGTATGTGGTTACTAGTCAACCTGGTTAAGGTACCGAAGGAGGAGTTATATAAGGATAGTGTTAGGAAGAGTCAGCCTAGAACTAAAGCATGTCTACGACCTGTAACTAGAGCGAGATTAAAGGTTTTTTTTTTTGAAAGGGGTTTGGTGTTAGGCAGCGTCAAGTCGATAGGGTGTGTAGAAGGACTCGAACCTTCAACCTTTAGGCCCACAACCTACTGCTCTACCAATTGAGCCATACACACCAAAAACTAAAGAAAGTATTAACTCAGAACCCTAAAACGAGTAGTGAACCCACTACCACATATCTTAAGTAACGGTAGTTGGGGGCGTAGTTAAAATTTACTAAGAACACAAGTGCGTAGGATGTTAAGAAGTAGATGTAAAAGTTAACGTAGACTGTTAACATTGTAGGGGTGGTGAGTATATAAAAAATAACATACTGTTTGAGGGCCGTAAACGACGAAGGAGTCGCTACGTCAGACAGTACCACACAATTAAGTATAACCAGAAGTAGTGACTCCCCAAAGAAGAAGAAGAGTAATCAAAATAAAAATAGTAAGTAACTGGTTAATCTTGAGGCCATAGTCGTAAAACTAAACCTCAGACTTAGTTGAGGTACGGGGCTGACTAAGGACGGTGGTATAGACCACAAATTCGATATGAAATTAAGACCCCAAATAAAGGAGTAGTTAATTGGGTTACTTTTTTTAGGGCCGAACACTATAATAAACGGGAGTGTGAATATATAAATAGGTGTAAAGAAGAAACTAACAAGTCAGCAACCCCGCACAAATAAAGTAAGAAAGTCGTCACGTAATACCTGGAATAAAATGAACTCTTTACCTAAAAAACCCGCGCTATAAGGTAGCCCAGCTAAATTAAGACATGTTATGAGTAGTAGCGCAGCTACGTCAAAAGAGTACAAGTAGGCACCACCCATCCGACGCATATCAGTGTTACCACTGAAGAAATGTACTGTATAACCCACCAATACGAATAGGAAAGCCTTATTTAAGGCGTGGACCACTAAGTAAATAAGGACCTCCTCGTAGCAACAAAACCCGCAACCACAGACTAAGTAACCCACCTGACTTATAGTTGAGTAGGCGACTAGTTTTTTTACATCCGTTTGGTATGCAGCAGTCACAGCACCGAACGATAAAGTTAGGGCTCCTAGTACAACAAGATAGTAGTTAGTAAGTACAGTAAACTCAAATAGGACCGAAAACCTTATAATAAGGAAGACGCCCGCAACAACCAAAGTAGACGAGTGTATTAAGGCGGACGCCGGTGTCGGAGCCTCCATAGCGTCAGGTAACCACACGTGGAAAAAGAATTGCGCAGCCTTAACAACACCTGAGGTAGCTAAACAGAAGGAAAATAACGTTAAGAAGTGCAGCGATACACCGCCTATAAACAAGTAGTGGAAGGAAAAAAACGGGGTTTCCAAGAATATTAAAGATAGATCGGTCGTGTTGAAAGTATTTAAGGTTAGTAGAAAAGAGATAAACATAAACATGTCACTAATTCTCGAGAATATAAACGCTTTAAGAGAGGCTTTGATAGTGTAAACTCGGGTTGAGTAGAAATTTACAAGTAAAAAAGAGAACAAACCTATACATTCCCAAGCGAAAAGTATTAAGAAATAGTCATAACAGTGGAATAAGTATACCACACTAGTGGCAAACAGGTTTAGTAAGTACAATAGTCGACCCACAAAAGCCTCACGGTACATATACTCAACACCGAAATATAACGCTAGGGCGGTTAAAGTTATCACCAACGACGATGCTATGAGCGATAGTGGATCTACGCAGAACATTAGGTGCGAATCAATAAGGTCGAGGCAGAGGAATCACCGACCTAAGTCCACAAATATATAAGTACTGTGGAGCACCATAAAATACATTTCGATAGCCGAAAAATATAGTACTAACCCGAAGGATATAATCGACACATAAAAAGACCCTATAGGACCTAGTCACCTCCTAAATAAGAAAATAAATAAGCAGTTGAGTGTTAGGGTGATGGGGGCGAATGACAAGACATTTTGCAGCCCACATAAGTACTCCGTAAAGTGCCATAGGAGTTCTCTAGGCGCGTACGCCGTTTTTAAGAGAGCGATGTACGCACTCAACTTAAGCTCAATAATAATATAGAGAGGGAACATTAAGTACACTAACAATACCCCAAAGGCATGTAGCGGGACGCCCACTTATATAAGTAGTGTAAGTGCTCAAACACTTCGGGGGGCTATGCATACCCACGAAAGAGTTTATTATAATGTACGAATAGGTGTAGCCACCCAGTGCCTTAAATAACCTAGCACCAAAGGCGCCCAGACCAGTACCCCACCGAGTGTCACAAGAAAGGGGGTAGTATAAGTAAGCACGTACTGATCTGTAACATGAAATCCCCACCGAAGGTCGTGTATAGATCACATTATAACGCGGTACCGCACTAAACTACCGCACCGGATTCGTCACTAGCGTGTAAGTCGGTCGGTGTGCCACGAACTTAAAGGGCCCGCGACTCATTTGACTAGACGTTAATGCAAACACACCAATCCAACCCCCCCGTTAGAATACAACCGTAATTTACTGTAAAACAACTTGTTCACTAAACAAAGGTTCCATCCCCTACTACAGAAGCAATCAACACTTTAGAGACCCCGAAATACAACTAACCTCAACCCCTAAAGCATAGAAAAATAAAATAACTTGCCCGAAAGCAACGAAATACACGTAAAAATAACCACTATAAGACCCACGCTTACCCACGTAAGTGTTTTAGAAGTTCCAAAAACATAGGTCGTTACTCTTAAAAGGTTTGTTTAAGGTTAAGCACATACATAGCTTAAAAGTTAGTTGTAAATTTTACTGAGGGGGTGTTCTAAAAACTACGTGTAACCCTGGTGAAAGTACACCAACCCACCCACACAACAAAACTATTAAAGACTTTTAAAAAAATAACTACAGCCCGTAGGAACCAGACAACTAAAAGTTTATCTTGTGTAAGGACACGATTGCTTAAGTAAGTAAAAATCTTTTAGAGAGTACCCGTTAGGGTCGGGCGCGCAGGACTACCCCACAAAAACAGGAAGTATACCACGTAGTTGGGGCGGTTAGGGCACTCCCCGCGATATATAAAGACCGGTGTGCTTAAGTGGACTTTCCAAAGTTTACAAGTGCTTAGTGTCTTGTACCCGTAAACAGTAAGGCACAACCCACGTATTAGGGGGTTCTGTATTACAAAACTTATAACTAATTATACTTTAAATTTAGTACTGCAGAAATTCTATCTTATAAATCTAAATTTTTCTAGAACATAATTATAACCCGTAGGTAAACAAATAATACCCACAACGTACCGAATAGTATTTTAACGCTTGGTTGTTTTTTAAGGTGTTCGCACGGAACTTTTTAAGTAATAAATTGTTAAAAGGTTTGTTAATAAAAACATGCGCAGAGAAGTTTTAATACAGTGCCACATTTTAAGGAGGGCCTCAAAAGGTATTAGAAGTGTTTACTTCTAAAAATCGGGTTACCTCTGTACACACCCCCCCGGCGTATAGAGTAGCCTCGGGGGGCCTGTTTAGAGGGCAGGCTATAAAATCCGCAATTCTTAACGGTCGGGGCCGTAACACGACGAGCCCACACCACCACACAGCAATAAAGTACTAAAGGGTTTTTTATCCTAAAAAAAACATGTACTAGACAAATTAACTATGACTAAAGTAAAAAAACCGCCTTAATTGTAAAAAAAACTTACCAGTACACATCCCAAACTGACAGATGTAACTGCTTACACCCCAAAAAGTTTATTAACACTGTAAACTTTAATAATTAGTAAGCCGTAAGTCCGGCCCGCAAAAAATTAATCTACCGTGGGGGTGCCAACACACACCAAACACTAATAAAATAACGGTCATTATTAAGTAACCTAGAGCATTACGACTCCTACATAATGAAAGTGTGCGTAACCAACACCCCAACCACCATCGGGTGGCTAAAAGTTTATAGAGTGTGTGGGTGTCAGCCCCGTGTTGGGGATTATATATGACAGTGAATTTACACAAAAACCCCTAATCTAATACCTAGCGACTAATATATAGTGTGTAGTGTGTAGTGTTATAGTAGCGGTGGGGTCGTGTAGTAGATTTTAGTTATAGCAGAGGTAACCCTTTACCAGGGGTTGGAAAGAGCGAGTCCGCCCAATGAAATATATATGAGTGTGTACCGCAAAGAACAAACCACCCCCCCCCCGAAATAAGTTATCTCGGGCGTTCGTAAACAGCCTCAGACCCCCGCAACTGTACATGTACCCAAAAATACTAGATACCAGGGGGTACAGCGGCGTTGCGTCGCTGCGGCGGCGGATAACCCACCTTAATACCCCCTAAGGTAGTACGTGTAAATAAAACAGTTGTAAGTCTTCGGAGTATAACACCAACTACCCCAGTGTCACGTAGTTAGATAAGGTTGGGTAGGGTAGATTACGTATAAAAAAAGTGGTTGGAAATGGGATTGCCAACGTTAACTAAAGTAGCTTCGAAAAGACCAAGACCCGTCTCGTACTCAGGTATATAATCTTTATAGGACCGACCACCCTTGTTTTAGGATTAGTAGGGGAGGTAATTATAGTGTTAACTTAGGAGATATGGTACGTAGTTCGGGGTTTTTGAAATATAAAGTATCGAAAGTTGTGGCTGGACTAAACATACCCGTAATGCCGCTGGTTAAGAGTCCGGGAGTATAAGTACTACTGAAAGAACCGACAATATATTTACTCATCAGCAAACCCTGTAAATGGTTTCCATAATTACCGAGCACCTTATAACCGTCAAGGGCGGTTATTACCTTAGTTTAATCCTGCGAAGGTCATCAGCGGCCGTACGGAATAAGGGCGGCCTCGACCCGCGGAAGGGAAAACCACTTACCACTCGAGCAGTGCGCTGCCGCAACCACAACCACAACAAACACAAACACAACGACCGTAGGTATGGGAGGCGGACACGCCGACAAACTACCCCACATACTCAGGTGTAACTTTTATAAAGTCAGGTGCCCCCCCCCCGCCTCAGGACCAGTAAGGAACAATAACTCCCGCATTAATTTAGGGTTAGTCACCACCAATACACCTGTAAAAGCGCCTTGACGGGGTGCGTAGCAAGAACCGACAATTAAAACCGTACCGCCCAGGTGAGAATAAGAGTGTGATCATGTAAAGAAGTCTTCGGCCGACGAGTTTAATATACACTTCGAGCTAGTAAGTAGTGAGTGAGAAAGTAGTCGGAGTTTTTGAAATAGAAAGTATTGAAAGTTGCGACTGGACTGAACATATCTGTAATGCCACCGGTTAAGGGTCCGGGGGGGGTATAAATACTACCGAAAGAATCAACAATGTGTTTACTCGTCAACAGATCTTGTAAATGGTTTCCATAGTTGCCGAACGACTTATAGTTATTAAAAAAGGTTATCGCCCCAGTTTAACTCTGTGAAGGGCATCAACAAGCATACAGAATAAGAGTAGCCTCGATCTGTGGGGGGGTGCCGCTTATCACCCGAGCAGTGAGCTACCGCAACCACAACAAGCCCAAACACAACGACCGTAAGTATGGGAGGCGGACACTAAGACCCGGTAGTTAAAGTCGTACCCCACCTAAATGAGAATAAGGGCGTAGTCTTATAAATAGGTCTTCGGCTGACGAGTTTACCGCGTACTACAAACTAGTAATGATAAAAGGGTCGGAGTCTTTGAAATAGGAAGTGACTAACGTTGCAGCCCGGCTGAACATACTTGTAACGTCACTGGTTAAGAGTTCTGGAGTATAAATACCAACAAAAGAACCAATAACGTGTTTGTTTGTTCACAAGTCCCGTAAACGGTTGACATATAGTTGACGAAACGTCTTATAACTGTTAAAGATAGTTGCTACTCGTTATTTAGGCCACATAAGGTCCTATAGAGTGAAACCATCTAAACCGGGGTTAGTGAAATCCGGTTTAAGTACCCAGCGCACGAAAACCGAAATATTAACTAAAGGAGTTAAATGACAGACTCGGTAGTATAACAAAAAATAAAAAAAAACGTCTTAACTAAGTAAAAATGTGTGCACCGTAAGAAAAACAGGTCCTTTTTCGCGAATTAAACCACTAAGGGCATTTAACAGCGGAAACGGCCACAGATCCACACCATACATTGCCCCCAAAAAATATCAGATATTAGTAATATGGCGACTTTGTGCGATGAATAACCAGGTTATACAGCCTACCTGAACTCCCACTGAGGTTATTAACCCACGAACTATAATACACTTAGAGGACACCAATACGTGTAACCTAATTTCTATAAACATAATTATAACACCCTTTTCGTAAAGGACTGAGCTGGTTCATGAGTAAGTCGTCCGTAAGACTCTACCTTAACGCAGCGGACCCCCCCACCCACTACAAGAAGAGACCCGTGTTACTAAACTCCGCGCAGGGCCCGACGCCACCGTAAACTTGACGGCGATCACCCGCAAGTGTACGTAAAAACAGCTAATGATACCAAACCCGCCACCTAAAGACGTACTGAGTGGCCGTACTAAGGGACGGCGTATAATATAGTAACTAGTCACTTTTCACCCACACAGGCCGGTACCACGCAAGGTGCGTCATGGCCGAAACATCGACAAGAAAAAGAATGCTAGAACGTACTGCGGAGACACCACACCTTCGGCGGTTGGTACGGTGAGACCGGACGCAATGTCCCGCATATATCGTATATACGTAGTTAACACCAGGTTCGATAACAGACCCGACGCTGTCTTCTTTGTAGAAGCCAACTACCCACACATTAGAATTGGTTAGGTCGGTGTTATAACATCGAAACATTTAATAGCTTCATACCGTCAACCAGAAACTGATTATAATTACTCAAGCCACCACTGGAAGGTGAGTTTTTAACGGATCCACCCAGCTTGGCCGGCTACGTTATTTACGTTGGGGTAGTGGAGTAAGTACACTCTTAAACCAAAACCACCCCACGAAAAGTTATTTAACTAGTCGACAACCAACCGCCGGTGTTTAGAAGCACCTAAAGGTTTCCTAACCGTATCTAATAAACCGTATCTAATAGTAAAAGGGTTGATCACCTAAACTAACAAGTTCAACACGTCCTGTGTACACGAGTTGACTGTAAATAACACCTGTAAAGGAGTAGCTAAATGGTGTGTCTACCACCTTTTTAGACCTAAGGTGTGTGTCAAAAGTCTAGAAACACCCCCCAACCCCCAACCAACCCAATTTATAAAAGCGTTAGTGGCCTGGGTGGTCTTAGCCACAATAAACGTGCACCTGCGTAGAACAAGTACCCAAAAGTCTAACAAAAAGAGTACTCCTAAGAAGACCTAGAAACACCTCATTGGGGCTTTTTCCGTAAAAAGACGACAGTAACGGTAGTGCCGGTAAGTATTAACATATACCCAACCCCCCATTATACCCCTAAGACCCTCAACAAAGTGAGAATGTAATGACCATGCATGGCAGGTAGGCGTTCCCTCTACCACGTTTGGACTGAAGTAGACGAAGGTGGAGGTAAGAACCACCAGTAACAACAATAAACGTAGACTAAACCGGACATAAAAACGGTTCCACATTTTTAGTTTTAAATTCGACCCACCTAGGACCACTAAAAGTACTGGCCATACTAGAGATCGAGGTTACCAAACTAGAACCTCGCCAGAACAGCAACCTTAGAAGTGTGCTAAAGTAACTCGTTAGGTGAGAGCTACTCATGTACTCAGAAAAACAACCCCCCAATAACTTTAACTAATTTCATAAAGTTGGTAAAAAATAAAATACCGGCCCGCGCAACCACTAATTCCCCTATAACAAAACACCCCCTAGTACAACAGGCCCTATCCTTACTGTATAAAGGTTTGGGCTGGACCCTGCATAAGGCGTAAGTAGGTAAAGGGCCCCGGACCCCCACCCACCCCAAGAAGAGATCCATGTTATTAAACTCCGCGGGGGCCGACGTCACCGTAAATTCGATGGCGACTGTCTATAAGCGTGTGTAAAGTCGACTAATAATACCAAGGCCTCAAAAGTTAAAGACCGCACTAGGGGGGGTGGTGTATAACATAATAACTAACCACTTTTCACCCACAGCCGGTCCCGCACAAGATGCGCCGTGGCCGAAACATAGATACGAAAAAGAATGTGGGAACGTACTACGAAGAATACCCCAACACAACGATTAATACGGTGGGGCCAGGCACAGTACCCCGTGTATACCGTATACCAAAGTTAGTTAACGTAATACTTAGTAATATAGTCTTGGGTTTGTCTACGGATTCGTAGAATCGTATATCCAAGCTAGTTAGCGGCAGATTCTAACAGGCCCCGCCCTACCTTCTTCGTAGAAATTAACTGCCCATACATTAGAACGTTGAATAACTTTGTACCGCCAACCAGAAACCGATTATACCCTACCCGAGTCACCACTGTAAGGTGGGTTTTTAACGGATCACCTAGACTGGTCGACCGTGTTATTTACGTTGAGTAGTGGAGTAAACACACTCCGTAAACCAAAACCGCCTGGCGAAAAAGTATTTAACGAATCAAAAACATACTAACCGCACTAAATAAATTGTATTTATCAAAGAGGGGTTGACTAACTAAACCAAAAATTTCAACGAATTCAACATATCCCGTACGTGGGTTGTTTTCGTAAAAATAGTCCCCATACAGGAGAGGAGTAATTAACCGTGTCTACCGCCCTTTTTAAGCCTAAGGTGTGCGCCGAAAAACTAGAAACGCTCCCCACACACAAACCCAACCCACAAAAGTGTTAGTGACCTGGGTGGCTTTAGCCACACTAGCATGCACCCACGTAGAACAAGCACACAAAAGTCTACCCCGAACAGTACCCCCAAAAGAGAGCCCAGTAAACACCCCATTTAAGGCTTTTTTCAAAAAAGGGGAGGCATCGGCGGTAGTGCCGGTAAGGGTTAGCGTTACGCCACCCACCCGCGGTATTCCTAAGACCCTCGACAAAGTTCGGGTTGAAGTAAACGAAGATAAAGGTGAGAACCACTAGTAACACTAGCAAACGTAGACTAAACCGAGCATAAAACGTTTTAGCGTTTTTAGTTTTAAATTCAGAGGTAGTTAGTAACAACGGTAAAAACCTGTAGCACCTTTGTACAATAACTGGACTAGTCGAAACTAGTGGGTTTTTTAATATATAGAGTCTGAATAGGTTCGTATTTTCATAAAAAAGTCCTTTGAAACTTTTATAGTAAAAGTGCTAGGGTCGGCTAGTGGGTAACTTTTTAATTTCCCGGAAAAGAGTGTTCGTGGGGGGGGGGTTACCAGTAAGTACTTCGTTGTTAATAGCGAGGTTCTGGTTTAAGAATTATCTCCCGTATAAATACCAGCGTTTAGTTAGTATACCAACTAGGATTGACAGGCCCGTAGTTATAAACCTGCGGGCCGCTCAAAAGTTTTCAAGAGGATCTACCAAAAGTACTGACAATACTAAATAGAGTTGTAGAATTATTAACGAAGGTGCTTGTACCGTTATTTAACCAGTACCAAGGCAATAATCCAAGTATTAAGCTAAGATTAAATACTCGACTAGTGGTAGTTGTTAGGGGTGTACCAGTTTGACGCACTCTAGTGTAGATAAAGAGTTAATACCCAGTCAAGCATGTAACTCCTACACGCTTTAGATAACCCGGTTAAGTAGACCTTACTAACACTAACCTCATTCCCCGACCGGGTATCGTACCCAAAATACTTATTAAGGTGAGGTACGTTGGGTAATGAGTGCCTTGCACCTCTACCGACGAACACTGGGAATACCAATCAAACTATAAATGACGTCCAGTAGTACTTTACATAAATAAAAGAAACGGTATACCGGGGAAATAAATACTTAATGTAATGGGTTAAGTGTCGGACTTAAAATATTATACGTACGAGCGTCGAAAAAAACCCCCCCAACACTCTTACCCAATAAAAACCAGTACAACACCCCCCCCACCAAAACGCGACAAATCTCTTCTGCGGGGTGTTGAAAGTTCTTGTAGCATTTTCGGTTGTACCGCACAGCCCTGCAATATTATAAGATCTTAAACCCGTAATTTACTACCTGGGGTACCACCAGTTTCAATAAACAGCTCAGCAAATAAAACACCCCCACCACAGTTAACCTTGAATAAATTAAGTAATTAAGTGTAGGGTAAAGGCCGGGCGCCTAGATCGTGAGTGTTACGAGTGTTAAGGCGGTTTGCGGCTTATTATATAATTTGTAAACTTACTACCACCGTGGGGGTTACCCGAGCTTTTAAATTCAAAC
>Ga0206127_1003673_pt1 | contig 13982 bp, 13 predicted proteins | sample Helgoland_Spring_6_FD_148646 | JGI IMG/M metagenome (GOLD analysis project Ga0206127, IMG submission 148646) | Pelagic subsurface seawater microbial communities from Kabeltonne, Helgoland, North Sea - Helgoland_Spring_Bloom_20160419_1 | ecosystem: Environmental > Aquatic > Marine > Epipelagic ...
AAGCTCTATGGCGCTATGGAATTGGCTCCTATACTCGATCTTGCTGATGAGATCGTCGATATTGTTGATACTGGAAATACGCTGAAAGCGAATGGTTTGGAAGTGAGAGATCACATCGCCGATATCAGTTCGCGCTTAATCGTCAATAAGGCCGCATTTAAAACCAAGTACAGAGCTATTCAGTATATCGTTGACTCGCTTGAGAAAAGAGTAATGCAATGACCACTCAAAGCAACTGCACACTGTGTGACATCAGCCGATTGACAACGGAAAGAATTGATTTTGAGCAAGCCCTAGACACCCTAGTGGCGTGGGATGCCGACAGCAATCGGGCGGTAGAGTCTGTCGTTCGGGATATTATTGACAACGTCAGGACATCGGGTGACGCCGCTGTGCTTGACTACACCAATCGTTTCGATCAGCGTAGTTGTAAACATATGACTGAGGTTATGATCGACGCTCAGAAGATGCAAGATGCATTGCAGTCTGTGGATGTTGCTACGCGGGATGCCCTTGTCCAAGCGGCACAACGAATTGAAAATTATCATCGTCATCAGTTGCAGGATTCATGGCAGTACTCGGAGCCTGATGGCACTCAGCTTGGTCAGCAAATAACGGCCATCCAACGGGTTGGTATTTATGTCCCCGGAGGTAAGGCGAGCTACCCGTCCTCAGTATTAATGAATGCGATCCCCGCTCGAGTGGCGGGAGTAGATGAAATCGTTATGGTGGTTCCAGCGCCTGGCAATGAGCTGAGTCCTGTGGTTTTAGCTGCCGCCGCAGTGGCGGGTGTAGATAGAATTTATTCTATCGGTGGCGCCCAAGCTATTGCTGCGCTCGCCTATGGCACCGAGAGTATTCAAAAAGTTGACAAAATTGTCGGCCCAGGCAACAGCTATGTTGCCACTGCTAAACGCTTTGTGTTTGGTTCTGTAGGTCTAGATATGGTGGCGGGACCCAGTGAAATATTGGTGATCTGTGACGGCAAAACCGATCCCGATTGGATTGCCATGGACTTGTTTTCCCAAGCAGAACACGATCAAGAAGCACAGTCTATTTTGATAAGTTGGGATGCCGATTTTCTTGATGCTGTGCACCACAGTATGACCAATTTGCTGCCAAAAATGGAACGAGAGAATATTATTACTCAATCACTGGCAAATCGAGGTGCTTTGATCCAAGTGACTGATGCTGAGGAGGCAGTTGCGGTCGCTAATCGTATAGCACCGGAACACCTAGAGTTGTCTGTAGAAGACCCAGAGCAATGGTTGCCAAAAATCAGGCATGCAGGGGCAATTTTTATGGGCAGATATACGGCAGAAGCACTGGGAGATTACTGTGCTGGGCCAAATCACGTCCTACCCACCTCTGCCACGTCCAGATTTTCATCGCCGCTGGGAGTTTATGATTTTCAGAAACGGAGCTCCATAGTCCACTGCTCACCCCAAGGTGCGTCTGATTTAGGAAAATTGGCCTCTGTGTTAGCCAGGGGAGAGTCGCTTACAGCACATGCGCGCTCGGCAGAGTATCGAATCAAGGATGGCGGCCGCAATGAGTAAATATTGGAGTAATCTGGTTAGACGGTTACAACCATACACGCCAGGAGAGCAGCCGCGAACATCGGGCACCACCAAGTTAAATACTAACGAGAATCCCTTTGCGCCATCGCCCTCAGTGATGGCGGCGATTCAAGCTCAGTTAACCGATGACCTGCGCCTCTATCCACCACCAGAGTCGGATCAACTGAAGAATACAATCGCTGACTATTTTTCATTGCGCCCGGAGCAAGTGTTCTTGGGTAATGGTTCGGACGAGGTTTTGGCTCATGTGTTTAACGGCTTATTGCGCAAAGATCTTCCGTTACTATTCCCCGACATCACTTACAGTTTTTATCCTGTGTTTTGTCAGCTCTATGATATTCAATTTGAAAAAATTCCATTGACCAGTGACCTGTGTATCGATGTTAAAGATTATCATCGGGGCAATGGGGCCATTATCTTTCCGAATCCCAATGCGCCCACGGGTGATCTTTTAGCATTGGACGTGATTGAAACACTGTTGCAATCCAATGTTGACTCAGTTGTCGTTATTGATGAAGCCTACATTGATTTTGGTGGTGTTTCCGCTGTTTCTTTAATAAATGATTACCCTAATTTATTGGTGGTTCAGACAATGTCCAAGTCGCGTAGCCTTGCTGGTATGCGCATTGGTTATGCCATGGGCTCAGCAGAGCTTATAGAGGCGCTTAATCGAGTCAAGAACAGCTTTAATTCCTACCCCCTGAGCCATTTGCAGATTGCTGCGGGTGTTGCAGCATTTGAGGATGACGCGTATTTTCGTAAGACCTGCGAGCAGGTCATGGAGAACCGTCAATTGCTGAATCAAGCTCTGGACAAGCGAGGCTTTAAAGTATTGCCTTCAGGCGGAAACTTTGTTTTTGCGACCCACTTGGAGCGGAGCGCGGAAGAGATTTTTCAGCAGTTGAAAAATGAAAATATTTTAGTGCGACACTTCCGGCAACCAAGGATCGAGAGTTATTTACGGATTACAGTGGGCAGTGAAGGTGAAATCCAGCAGTTAATTACTGCACTTGATCGTGTCCTTTGAGTCTGCAAACTCATTTCTGTAATCCGCGATCTCCAGCAATTATCTTGAACTGAATTGCCCTGTCTTGGCGCAAAATATCGAGGTTGATTGGTTGTCCTGGAACCACATCTCTCATCTGTTTCACGCTCTTGTCCAAATCCTCGATGGAAGAACCATTGATTTTAAAAATTACATCTCCCACCCTGACGCCGGCGTCAGCTGCTGGGCCGCCGCTTTTGATGTCAGTTATTTGAAATCCCTGAGATCCCAAGACTTCGGGGAAATCTTCTGGGAAGAAAAACACCTTTGCACCTATTCCCAACCAACCTCGCACTGGGCGACCATAACGTAAGATATCAGACAACACTTCCACGGCGGCATCTGCAGGTATGGCAAAGCTAATGCCGCTCGCGCCAACACCATTGAGTGTAGCTGTGTTGATGCCAAGTAAATTTCCGAAAGCGTCCACGAGGGCACCACCAGAGCTGCCTTCATTAATATCGGCATCAGTTTGAATAAAGTTTTCAAATTCATTTAACCCCAGGCCACGGATACGCTTGGCACTAATAATGCCTTGAGTGACAGACTGGCCAATACCCGAAGGGTTGCCAATAGCCAACACCACGTCACCAATTCTGGCTTGTTCGGGTTCTCCCACCGTAATGGGAATGAGATTGGGTAGATCTACTTTAATAACAGCCAAATCCATCTCAGGATCTGTACCTATGATACTTGCTTTAGCCTGCCGACCATCGTGAAGAATAATGTCGATACTGCGGGCCTGATCGATAACATGATGATTGGTCAAAATAATGCCGTCATCTTGCATAATCACGCCTGACCCAAGAGATACTCTTGGCGTCGCATTTGCGTTTGAAGTGACCACTTTTTGAGTGTAAATATTAACCACTGAGGGTGCCGCTTGGGAAACAGCACTGGCGTAGGATGCGGGCTCTGACCACTGGTTGCGTGATTGATCAATCGTGATAGCATCTTTGGACGTAAATTGACTGGATAAGCTCAAGTGCGGGTATGCATACAGCACGAATGCGGCGACACCAATGCCCAGAAGCACAGGCTTGATGACAAAAGACATCAATAGATCTTTGTACTCATATTTTCTCAAGTTCACCTCGTTAACTATTTAGCTTTTTGTTCAAAAGGCTATGCACTTCAACTGTGGGTCTTAGTGTTTCTGACGCAGGACATTAGAAAGTTTTGGATTTGGTTTAACAGCTGCCCTAAATATTAAAACTACATGGCCGATAGATTGAATAAGTTGAGCCTTGTGTAGGCGACAAATTTCGTCTGTTAAGGCTTTTTTACTGTCTCTGTCAGCCGTCACCAGTTTAAGTTTAATTAACTCATGGTCATCCAGAGCCCGCTCGATTTCAAGCTGAACTGACTCTGTGAAGCCTTTACTTGCAATAGTCACCACGGGTTTTAAATTATGGCCCAATTGGCGGAAATATTTTTTATCTGCAGTGGAACTTGTCATAATGAAGTATTCATAGAAATTTTCCATCAGTTTAACGAAAATAAGCCAATGACGAAATCTAAAAATCGCAGCTGGATACAGCAGCATGTCAAAGATCCCTTCGTAAAGCAGTCCCAGGCTGATGGTTATCGCTCGCGCGCGAGCTACAAACTGTTGGAAATCATCAAAAAAGATCGTCTAATCCATTCCGGTATGACTGTCGTAGATTTAGGATCAGCACCTGGAGGTTGGTCTCAAGTAGCTGCGAAATACGTAGGCCACAAGGGTCGCGTTCATGCCATCGATCTGTTGCCGATGGATCCCATCGCCGGTGTGGATTTTGTCCAGGGAGACTTTACTGAAGATAAGCCCTTCAACGAGCTGCTCGGCTTAATAGAAAATCGAACGGTAGACCTTGTAATTTCCGATATGGCCCCCAACTTAAGTGGAAACAAGTCTATCGATCAGCCGGCGGTTATTTATTTGGCCGAATTGGCGGTGGATCTTGCGGGAAAAGTGTTAGCTGCCGATGGTGTCTTTATAGCAAAGCTTTTTCAGGGAGAGGGCTTTGATCAATTTGTGCAATCGGTCAGAAAACGGTTTAATAGAGTATCGATTACCAAACCAGAAGCCTCCCGATCACGGTCGCGAGAAGTTTATTTGGTGGCCAAGGGCTTAAAGGCCATTTAGAGAGGAATATGTTGTGAATGATTTGGCGAAGAATTTGATTGTGTGGCTGATATTGGCCGCCATCTTGATGTCTGTATTTAACGGCCTTTCTCAAGAGCCAGAGAAGGAAACGCTTGACTACTCGGCCTTCGTAACCGAAGTCCAAAATGACCGGGTCAGCGAAGTAATCACTTCGGATGAAGTAATTATTGGTGAGCGGAATGACGGTAGCACGTTCAAGACCATCCGTCCCGATATAGCCGATGACAAACTCATGGATGATCTGTTGGCCCACAATGTAAAAATTATTGGCACCGAGACAGAAAAACCCAGCTGGCTATCGCAATTGTTCTTTGCTGCGTTCCCGATCTTACTAATTCTTGCCATATTTATGTTTTTCATGCGTCAGATGCAAGGCGGCGGTGGCGGCAAAGGTGGTCCCATGAGCTTTGGCAAGAGCAAGGCTAAATTGCTCACTGGTGATCAAATTAATACCACATTTTCTGATGTTGCCGGCGTCGATGAAGCCAAGGAAGATGTTGGCGAGCTGGTTGAATTTTTGAGTGACCCGAGCAAGTTCCAGCGATTGGGTGGCCGCATACCCAAAGGCGTACTCATGGTTGGCCCTCCCGGAACCGGTAAAACCCTCTTGGCCAAAGCCATTGCTGGGGAAGCTAAAGTGCCGTTTTTCTCCATTTCCGGCTCAGACTTTGTTGAAATGTTTGTCGGTGTTGGCGCCTCGCGCGTGCGGGATATGTTCGAGCAGGCAAAGAAGCAGGCCCCCTGCATTATCTTTATCGACGAGATTGACGCCGTGGGACGCCACCGGGGTGGCGGCTACGGTGGTGGTAATGACGAGAGAGAGCAGACACTCAACCAACTGCTGGTAGAGATGGATGGTTTTGAAGGCAATGAAGGCGTCATTGTGATTGCTGCAACCAACCGTCCCGACGTGTTGGACAAAGCGTTGTTGCGCCCTGGGCGTTTTGACCGACAAGTCTACGTAGGTCTGCCAGACATACGCGGTCGCGAGCAGATTTTGAAAGTTCACTCACGCAAAGTGCCACTGGATGAGTCCATTGACTTAGCCATTCTCGCGCGGGGTACTCCCGGCTTCTCCGGTGCCGATTTGGCTAATTTAGTCAATGAAGCAGCACTGTTCTCAGCGCGCGGAAATCGTCGTGTTGTCACCATGGAAGAATTTGAAAAAGCCCGTGACAAAATCATGATGGGTGCGGAGCGTCGCTCCATGGTGATGTCTGAGAAAGAAAAGATTAATACCGCCTACCATGAGGCTGGTCATGCCATTATTGGCCGCTTGGTCCCCGAGCATGACCCAGTGCATAAAGTGACTATTATCCCTCGCGGTCGAGCCCTTGGAGTCACTCAGTATTTGCCCGAAGAAGATCGTTACAGTATGAGTAGAAATCAACTGTTTAGCCAGTTGTGTAGCCTATTTGGTGGCAGAATTGCTGAGGAGATTATAGGTGGTTTTGACGCTGTGACCACGGGCGCATCGAACGATATTGAGCGCGCCACCCAAATGGCCAGAAATATGGTCACCAAGTGGGGTTTGAATGAGAAAATGGGTCCCATTCTCTATGGTGAAGACGAATCTCAGGCGCCCGGAGGCGGCAACACCCATTACTCCGAAGACACCTCGAGAGAGATTGACCAAGAAGTTAAGACAATACTCAATGACGCCTACGCGAGAGCGACCAAACTGCTCACAGACAACCGTGATATTTTGGAAGCGATGAAAGATGCGCTAATGGAGTTTGAAACCATCGATGCCGATCAAGTGGATGATCTCATGAACCGCCGCAAGGTGCGTGAGCCACGCCATTGGGATAAGAACGATTTTGACAGTTCTGGTGGTGGCGCATCCAAAGCCGAAAAGGACGCGGATACAGAGTCACCAATCGGAGGCACGGTAGAGGACGTGTAGGCGTTCTCTGCATAATCAGACCCCGGGTAACCCTTTGGCCCCGGGGTTTTTTTGTATTTTAGGAAGACCACTATGCCATTCTCTCAACTCTCGTGTGGCACAAATGTGCTGGACTTATCCAGACCCAACATAATGGGTATCTTGAATGTTACGCCCGATTCTTTCTCTGATGGTGGAAAACTGTATTCGAGTGAGCGTGTAGATCTGTCGAAAACCTTAGCTGCGGTGGAGGCTATGCTCAACGAGGGCGCTGACATCATTGATATCGGTGGAGAGTCAACCCGGCCGGGAGCAGCAGAGGTCAGTGTTCAAGAGGAATTGGATCGAGTGATCCCAGTATTAGAAGCAGTCACGACTCGCTTTGAAACCATTGTCTCGGTGGACACCAGCACCGCTGAGGTAATTTCAGAAGCTGCTAGAAACCGTGCTGGTATGCTAAACGATGTACGTGCACTGCGCCGCGATGGTGCACTTCAGGCCGCGGCGTCCACCGATTTGCCGGTGTGCCTCATGCATATGCAAAATCAACCAAAAACCATGCAAGCGGCACCGGTCTATAATGACGTAGTTAAGGATGTTCTTGATTTTCTTGCTGATCGCACAGATGTCTGTGAGATGGCGGGTATCCGTCGTGATCGAATACTAATTGATCCTGGATTTGGCTTTGGCAAGACCTTGGCGCATAATCTCCAATTGTTTAAAGCGATTGACCAATTTGTTGCCAGTGGTCATCCGGTGCTGGTGGGTGTATCGAGAAAAAGTATGATCGGCCAGATGCTGGGCATCGACGCTCCGGATCAAAGAGTAATTGGCAGTGTTGCCTTAGCGATGTTAGCCGCCCAGCGTGGAGCCGCTATTTTGCGGGTTCACGATGTAAAAGAAACCAAGCAAGCCTTGGATGCTTGGTCCATAACGATAAAGGAACAGTAGGCTACGATGGGTAGAAAATATTTTGGTACTGATGGTATTCGCGGCAGAGTAGGGGAGCATCCCATTACTGCTGATTTTATGCTCAAGTTAGGCTGGGCCGCGGGTAAAGTACTCACTCGCGATGCCAAGGGGCCAAAACATGTGCTGATTGGCAAAGACACGAGGGTGTCCGGTTACATGTTCGAATCCGCTCTAGAGGCAGGTCTTATTGCTGCTGGTGTTAATGTCGATCTATTGGGTCCCATGCCAACACCAGCGATTTCTTACCTTACACGTGCGTTTCGTGCCTCGGCGGGTATCGTTATAAGCGCCTCTCACAATCCAACCGAAGACAATGGCATTAAGTTTTTTTCCGCCGATGGCTATAAATTACCCGATCAGGTTGAGTTAGAAATTGAAGCATTGATTGATCAACCATTGATAACCAATGATTCTTATAATTTGGGTAAAGCTCGAAGAATCAATGACGCCACCGGTCGCTATGTTGAATTTTGTAAGGGCACATTGCCCTCAAATTTTAACTTAGCAGAGTACAAAATTGTTATCGATTGTGCCCATGGTGCCACTTACAACGCAGCGCCAAAGGTATTCCAAGAATTGGGCGCAGCGACCATTACCATGGGCAACAAACCCGATGGTTTTAATATCAACCAAGACTGTGGATCCACACACATGGAAGGCCTCTGTAAAAGGGTACTGGAGGAACAGGCTGACTTTGGTATCGCCTTCGATGGAGACGGTGATCGGGTGATGTTTGTGGACTCGGCGGGTCATATTGTCGATGGAGACGAACTGATCTACATCATTGCCCAGCATCAACATCAATCAGCTCAGGGTTGTGCAGGTGTGGCCGGGACCTTAATGAGTAATCTGGGTCTGGAACAGGCACTTAATGGCTTGAATATTCCTTTTTACCGTACGGCGGTGGGTGATCGCTATGTGGTAGAAGCGCTCAAAGAGCGAGGTTGGAGCCTTGGTGGCGAGAACTCAGGTCATGTGCTCTGCAGTGATTTAAATACCACTGGCGATGGTATTGTGGCTGCCTTGCAAGTCATCCGTGCTCTATCAGATAGTGGCAAAACGCTGACAGAGCTGAAATCACAGATGACCAAGTTTCCACAAATTTTGGTCAATGTTCGATTGCCGAAGAAAGTTGATATTAGTAAAAATGCGACGATTAATGCGGCAGTAGTTGATGCTGAGCGAGTGCTCGACGGCACTGGCCGGGTGTTGCTAAGACCATCAGGGACAGAGCCATTGATTAGAGTTATGGCCGAGGGCGAAAACCAAGCTTTAGTTCAACAGCAGGTAGACACCATTGCCAGGGTTGTGGAAGAGCAGGTAGGAGTCTAATTCAGACTCGTAAAAAGTGTTTTTCCTAGTTGTAAAAAAACCGTTTGTCGGGTAGGCTTTGCGCCCTTTCGTCGGGCTCCAAAATAAAGGATTGCTTTTGATGAGAAAACCGCTGATCGCAGGTAACTGGAAAATGCATGGGAGCACGGAGAGTGCTCGGCAACTGGCGGCAGACTTAGCGAATAACCAGTCATTATTTGCTGGTACAGACATGGTGGTATTTCCACCATCAGTCTACTTGGCAGCAGTGGCAGAGGTTGTTGCCGAGAGCAGCATCGCGGTGGGTGGACAGAACTTATCACCTTTTTTGCAGGGTGCTCACACCGGTGAGATAGCCGCATCGATGTTGACAGATGTGAACTGCAAGTACGTGTTGGTGGGCCACTCAGAGCGGCGAACGGAATTTGCCGAGAGCAATGAAACAGTGGCAGAAAAATTTAAAGTGGCACAGCAGCAGGGATTAATCCCCGTTCTCTGTGTTGGAGAGTCTCTCAGCCAGAGGCAACAGGGCATCACCCTGGCCGTGGTGAGAGAACAATTAGCGGCGGTACAAGACTCTGTTGGTATCGACCAACTGTGTCAAGGCGTGATTGCCTACGAGCCAATTTGGGCCATAGGCACAGGTGAGGTAGCGACACCGGAACAGGCTCAGGCGGTTCATGCGGGTATTCGTGAACAATTGGGCAATGCCGGAATAGCAACGCAGCTGCTCTATGGCGGCAGTGTTAAATCCAGCAATGCGGCAGAGTTATTTGCTCAACCAGATATTGATGGTGGTCTGGTGGGTGGCGCCTCTTTACAGGCAGACGAATTTTTAAAAATTGCACAATTAATCCTAGACAGGTAGAGCAGGGCAAATGGAACAATTTATACTTATTTTTCACTTTTTAGTGGCAATCGCATTGATCGCCTTAGTATTGATACAACAGGGCAAGGGCGCTGAAGCAGGGGCATCCTTTGGTGCGGGCGCCTCGCAGACAGTATTTGGCAGTGGCGGCGGTTGGAACTTTTTTAGCAAAAGCACTGCAATATTGGCGACGATTTTCTTTGTCACCAGTGTTAGTTTGGCAGTAATTGCAAAAAATAAAACAGTGATGGACGATTTCAGCATACCAGAGCTTGAATCAGTGCCTTCAGAGTTGCCCTTAGAAAGCGAATTGCCTGGAATGTCTAGCGATAGCGAATTGCCTGGTTTAGATAGCGATAGCGAATTGCCTGGTTTAGATAGCAGTGACGAAGCGGCAGCAGCGACAGAATCGGAAATACCTCAGTAAATATATTTCATACCAAAGTTTAATTGCGGATGTGGCGGAATTGGTAGACGCGCTATCTTGAGGGGGTAGTAACTTAGGTTGTGGGGGTTCAAGTCCCCCCATCCGCACCATTAAACTGACTCTCATAGTCTTTTGTACATGACAGCATAAGTTGGGCATTTGGCCATCTTACTGTGTTTTCGTTCACCTAATTAGGTCAGCTAATTTGGCCAAGTAAGGCTTGCCAGTTACAGCAAAGGGTTTGAGTGCCAAAGGTATAGGAAATAATATAGGTAGCTCAGCCTATTACAAGGAACAGGTTATGACCTACGCAGACAGAGATTTTCATCGATACACTAGAAGTTATTGGAGAAACTGTGACACGGATGAACGGAGAGCAATTGTTGATGAAAATTTGGAGCTAATAAACCAAGGTGTCGAGGAATGGAATGAGTTTGATACTGCCTTTGCTGAGTATATCAAGAAACATAATATTTTAGACCCTTATTACTATTTTGAGGGGGCAAGCTTCAGTGGGAATGCTAATTTCAGAGGTGCAACCTTCAGTGGGGATGTTGATTTCAAACAGGCAACATTCAACGAGTATGCTTATTTCAGGGAGGCAACCTTCAGTGGGGATGTTGATTTCGAACAGGCAACATTCAACGAGTATGCTAATTTCGAAAAGGCAACCTTCAGTGGGGCTGCTTATTTCAACGAGGCAAACTTTAGTGGGGATGTTGATTTCCAAGGGGCAACCTTCAGTGGGCATGTTGATTTCGAAGGTGCAACCTTCAATGAGGATGTTGATTTCCAAGGGGCAATCTTCAGTGAAGATGCTGATTTCAGAGGGGCAAACTTCAGTAGGGATACTCATTTCGAAGGGGCAACCTTTAGTAGAGAGGCTTTTTTCATGGAGGCCACCTTCAGTGGACGTGCTCATTTCGAAGGGGCAACCTTCGATGGTAGATCCTTTTTCATTGGTGTAGAAAATAAATCTATTCTCGATTTAACCAACGTTACAGCAAAAAACTCTGTCCCCATTTTTTCAGGTATGGAGTACAAAATACCACCAATCATAGATGGTTTATCTGTTCCCGAACCTGATGGAAATTCGGATTCTTACATTGCTTCGTATCGCCAGCTAAAAATGATCGCAATTGCCGGTGCTAACCACGAAATGGAAGTAGAGTTTTTTGGGTATGAGACGCAGTGTAAATTGTACCTGGACGAAACCCCTATGCTTTCTAGACTCCTCATAAAATCATACCGGTTCTTTTCAAATTTCGGTCAAAGTGTATGGAGGCCCGCCTTAGGTTTAGGTGTTATATTTTTGGTGGCTTGTGTATTAACACGCATAACCGTCGAGGCGGGCTATGACCCAGTTGCTTGTGAAAACGCCGAATATACTGGCGCCTTCGGATCAAAATCAGAAGCGGCCTTGAGTCAAAGTATAGATTTTATCTTACCTATCCTAAAGGCAGACAGGGGTACGCTTCGCCAGAGAAATCAATGTTTGTATGGGCATGATGGTGTTCCCGGAATAAACCGTGTGATTAATTTTATCCAACAGATCGTGTCATTGGTCTTCCTGTTTTTAGCAGGTCTTGCCATACGCAACCGCTTTAAAATCAAGTGATGGGTAAATCAGTGGCCAAAAGAAAGTTACAGAGCATGCACAGCAAGGAGGCTGGCTGTTCTTTACATCACAGATCGAACGTTTAGAGGTAAGTTAATGATTTATGGATTAAATGGCCACTTTATGGTGTTTTAGGTCAGCTAATGTGGCCGAGTTGGTTCCTTTTTGTTAGTAACTCATCGCCGTTTCTGTCAAATGTGACGATTATGTACACCGTGTTACATGTAACTTAGCCTAAGAGGTTGATTTAAATAGAGATTGATAAGTTACACTTTCTGGTGTTTTTGGGCGTTTTTTGGTGAGTTTTCTAGCTCTAATTCAACCCTTATGTATATGACATCATAAGTTGGCCAGAAATCACAAAAAGGGCTAATTTAAAATAAACCTAGTAGACAAGATGCACAAAATATACCATGCATCTATCTAGTATATTTTGCCTATTGACAGGTTTTGTGCGCTCTTTAAGATAAAGCTATGCGCATTTCCATTTTACTATTTTTTTAAGTGTTATATAAATCAGTCAGTTGGACAAAAGCATGGAAGAATAACGCGCAATGCTACGAAGATTAGTGCGTATACGCAATATGGAAATGTAGGCCATCAAAAGGAGATTCGAGTTTGACTCAAGAATTATATGTAGTAAGCCTTGTTGTATCTTGCCTAGCATTACTTATCTCTGCAGCCACAGCGTGGTTGACATTATTTAGTAAAGGCAAGTTGGTTATGACACAGCCAACTGTCGTTTTCTTTGGGCCTGACGGCTTTGGCAGCCAGAAAAATAAAGTTTACTTGCGCACGCTGTTATATAGCACAGCAAAAAAGGGACAGGTTATCGAGAGCCTTCACATTGCTCTGCGTCGCAATGAATCAAAGCAAAATTTCAATATATGGGTATATGGAGATAAAGGAGACCTAAAACGAGGTAGTGGCCTCTTCATCCCTCAAGAGGGAGTAACTTACGACCATCACTTTTTACTACCTGAAGACGGCGCCAACTTTCTGTTTTTGGCTGGGTCCTATGAGTTTGTGGTGTTTGCAAAAATGGTCGGTAATGCTTCTCTTAAACAGCTTTCATCTGTAAAGCTGAGCATTTCTGAGTCTCAGTCGAAAAAACTGACAGAACCAAATACAGGAATTTATTTTGATTGGGGGCCAGATCAGCAATCTTACCACTCACACATTGATACAAAGCCAGAGATATCGAATCTCTGTCCGAATTAATAGCTAACAAGATAATGCAGACGACACAAAAAACATGCGGCTGATTTTGGCGTTACATTTCTTAGAGGTACTTGGATGCATCTTGCATACTTTGATGAAAACAAATACACCGTAGAGAATCCATATTTATTCATAGGTGGGTACCTCGTACCTGAAGACAAAGTACTTGATCTCGAAAATACCTTGACCCAAATTCAATCGAATTTCTTTGGCTCTACTGCGTTAAGAACAGATACTGAATTTCACGGTAAGGAAATGTTTCATGGTTGGATACCAACCAAGGCTGCGATAAAAACCGAACGTTCCATCTTTAATTAAACTGGACCAAGATTCCTCAGTTACACCTATTGCGGCTAACTCACTTTCATTAAAAGCGTTATCCTGTGTTTGCCCCCTAATTTCAAAACAGCGTTTAAGGTCTGAGCTCGTGGCGACTCTATAAATCATATTTAAATTCTGGCCATCTTATGGTGTTTTAGGTCAGCTAATTTGGCCAGATTGGTTGCTTTGGTTAGTGTTGCCTTTCTTATCAAATGCTCGAAATAGATGCTGCTGTACTAATCCTAAACTCGATGTTTATTTGAAGCGTTGTGGGCATATAACGTTTTGGGTAACAGGCGCGACGACAGGGGCGTCCTGGTTGATCCGATTGTTAGCAATTTTTTATTCGGGCCACTCAACTTCTAAACCGAGTGCATCGCCCAAATTCTTGCCTTCATTCCAAAACAAAGCGCGCGTGCGACTCAATATTCCATACTTTTAATCAACTGACTGATTTCTAGAGCAATGTAGCAAACAGAATAATGTAAATATGTATAGATCCATCTTAAAGAACGCAAAAAATCTGTCAATGAGTTAAATATACTAAATACATACACAGTGTATCTCTGCGTTAAACGTCCTTTA
>Ga0206127_1003674_pt1 | contig 13981 bp, 10 predicted proteins | sample Helgoland_Spring_6_FD_148646 | JGI IMG/M metagenome (GOLD analysis project Ga0206127, IMG submission 148646) | Pelagic subsurface seawater microbial communities from Kabeltonne, Helgoland, North Sea - Helgoland_Spring_Bloom_20160419_1 | ecosystem: Environmental > Aquatic > Marine > Epipelagic ...
CAGGCGGATCTGGGTAGCGATGTGGTGATGATTTTTGATGAATGCACACCCCATCCGGCCACGGTCAAGCAGGCCAGCGACTCTATGCAGCTGTCGCTGCGTTGGGCGCAGCGCAGTAAAGCCGCTCATGGCGACAGTCCCTCGGCGCTGTTTGGGATTGTTCAGGGTGGCATGTATGAGTCGCTGCGCGACGAATCATTAAAAGGTTTGGTGGATATAGGTTTTGACGGCTATGCCATCGGCGGTTTGTCTGTGGGCGAACCGAAGGAAGATATGATGCGCATTCTCGATCATCTGGCTCATCAGATGCCGGCGGATCGACCCCGCTATCTGATGGGTGTAGGCAAGCCTGAAGACCTGGTTGAAGGGGTGCGTCGCGGCATAGATATGTTTGACTGTGTGATGCCGACCCGCAATGCCCGCAACGGCCACCTGTTTACTAGCACTGGCGTGGTGAAAATTCGCAACGCCCGTCATCGCCATGATACTGGCACATTAGATAGTCAATGTGACTGTTATACCTGCACTAACTTTAGTCGCGGTTATCTTCATCATCTGGAGCGCTGCGGCGAGATGCTCAGTGCCCAGCTCAATACCATCCACAATCTGCGCTTTTACCAGACCCTGATGGCCGGCTTGAGAGAGGCTATTGCCGAGACGCGACTGGAAGCCTTTGTCGATGAATTTTATCTGCAGCAGGGCAAGGATAAGCCTGCGCTTTAGGGTGCGAGGCTGTCTGGGGTTTAAATCGTCAATTGTGCCCCCAACTATGATGCTAATGCCGCTATAATGCGCCGCTGAATTTATTGGAATTGGAATGCGTGACCATGCCTAACAAGTTTCCCCTGTGGAAGAATATAATAATCCTTTTGGTTGTCACCTTTGGATTTGTTTTTGCCTCACCTAATCTCTATCCGCCGGATCCAGCGATTCAGCTGTCGGGCCAGAGCGGTGCTATGCAGATCGATGCTGCGGTATTGCAAAAGGTTGAGCAGTCACTGGATGAAGCCGGCATTGCTCACTTTGCCGGTGAGGCCGATGGCGAAGCGCTATTGATCAGATTGCAGGATATCAAATTGCAACTGCGCGCCAAGGAAGTGATTCAGGCGACTATGGGCGGTGACTATATTGTTGCACTGAACTTGGCGCCAACCACTCCAGACTGGCTGCGTGATCTGGGTGGTATGCCGATGAAGTTGGGTCTCGACCTTAGTGGCGGTGTGCACTTTTTGCTTGAAGTCGATCTGGCCTCAGCTCTGGCTACTCGCCTTGAAAGTGATCTTGAAGATGTTAAAACGGCGTTGCGTGAAGAGCGTATTCGTTACCGCAGCTTTGAGCTGAACAATAATCAAATTGTTGGTCAGTTTCGCGACGCCGAAGAAGTGGCTCGCGCCAAAACTCTAATCCGAACTAACTTGCGTGACCTGCAGCCACAGTCTCAGCCGGGACAAAACCCACTGACATTGGTGCTCAAGCTAAGCGATATTGCCAGTCGTGAAATTGAAGATAACGCCATCAAACAAAACCTTACCTCGCTGCGCAATCGCGTAAATGAGTTGGGTGTGTCTGAGCCTATGGTGTCTCGTCAGGGTAAAAACCGTATCGTGGTAGAGCTGCCTGGTGTCCAGGATACAGCTGAAGCCAAGCGTATTATCGGCAAGACCGCCAATTTAGAATTCCGCCTTGAGGCCAGTGGCCGTGTTGGCGAGGTGTTTGATTTCCGCAATCCAAAAGGTCAGGGTCCAGATGCTCGCCTTGAGAGCAAGGCTGTGATTACCGGTGAGAATGTCACTGATGCCCGGGCTAGCTTCGACGAGAATGGTCGTCCTCAGGTCAATATCACCCTTGATGCCAAAGGTGGATGGCAGATGGGTTATGCCACCAGAGATAATATCGGTCGTCGTCTCGGGGTGCTGTTTATTGAGTTCAAAACCAAATTAGAAAAATCCATCGACGAAAACGGTGAATTGGTGCTGACACCTGTACCCTTTGTTGAAGAAAATATTATCAGTCTGGCTACGGTTCAGGCGCAGCTCGGCAAGCAGTTTAGAATTACCGGCCTAGAGCAGCGTGAATCTTCAGAACTTGCCCTGTTACTGCGCGCAGGTGCCCTGGCCGCGCCTATGTATATTGTTGAAGAGCGTACCATTGGCCCCTCATTGGGAGCCGACAATATTGCTCTGGGTGTTAAGTCAGTGGCTGTGGGTATGGCCTTGGTACTGCTATTTATGTTGGTGGTCTATCGCGGCTTTGGTGTCTTTGCCAATATTGCACTGGCGATGAATTTGGTACTGCTGGTGGCCTTTATGTCGCTGCTGGGTGCGACCCTAACCTTGCCTGGTATAGCCGGTATAGTTCTGACTGTGGGCATGGCGGTGGACGCCAACGTGCTGATTTTTTCGCGGATTCGCGAGGAGCTAGCTGCTGGGGCGTCGATTCAAGGCTCTATTAGCGCCGGTTATGATCGCGCCTTTGTGTCGATTTTGGATGCCAATATCACCACGTTAATTGTTGCCTTGATTCTGTTCTTAATTGGTTCTGGGCCAGTGCAAGGTTTTGCCGTGACATTGTCTATCGGCATTTTGACCTCCATGTTTACCTCTATTGTGATGACCAGAGGACTAGTTAACCTGGTTGTCGGCGGCCGCAAAATAAAAACCCTGTGGATTTAGGAAGATGATTATGACTAATTTAAAAATCTATAACTTCATGGGGCTGCGCAAATTTGCAGCGATTTTCTCCGCCGTATTGCTGCTTGCCTCCGTGGCGTCTTTGTCTACCAAGGGCTTGGTGCTGGGTCTGGATTTTTCCGGTGGCACACAGATTGAAGTGGGCTACGACCAGCCCGCTGATGTAGCGGCGATTCGCCAGCAGCTTGAAACCGCGGGTTTTGAAGGTCCAGTAGTGATTCAGTATGGCTCTGAGACCGATGTATTGATCCGCTTGCAGGGCAAGCCGGAGCAGGGTCTGTCAGAAAAAGTTTATGGCGTTTTGGAAGACGGCAGCGAAGCGGTTGAATTGCGCCGAGTCGATTTTGTTGGCCCGCAGATTGGTGAAGAACTCCGTGAAGATGGCGGCCTCGGCATGCTTACGGCGCTAGCCGTGGTGATGCTCTATGTGGCGATCCGCTTTCAACTGAAATTCGCCATTGGCGCTGTATTGGCACTGGCCCATGATGTGATTATTACTCTTGGCTTTTTCTCTATCACTGGGCTCGAGTTTGATCTCACTGTATTGGCCGCCATATTAGCAGTGGTGGGTTATTCCCTAAATGACACCATTGTTGTGTCCGATCGGATTCGAGAAAATTTCCGCAAAATCCGCAAAGCGACTCCGGTGGAGGTGATTAATGAGTCTCTGTCACAGACCTTGTGGCGCACCATTAATACCTCGGTAACCACCATGCTGGTTTTGCTGGCGTTGTTCTTTATTGGTGGTGAGTTGATTCATAACTTTGCTGTGGCGCTGATGGTGGGTGTGGGTATAGGTACCTATTCTTCAATCTATGTTGCCGCCACGGTTATGCTGTTGCTCAAGGTCGATCGCGAAGATCTGCTTGAGCCAGTTGAGGGCGAGCTGGTCGACGACCTGCCATAGATCTGTAGTTTCGCATTCCTGATACTGATCCACTCGTCCTTGGACAAACAGCCTGTGCTATCTTAAGTAGATTGCAAACAGCTGTACTTTGAACGGATGGTGGGAACTGGGATGATGGCGGTGTCTATATTGACTCCAGTCTCAATCTCTATGACCGACAGTTGGGACCGGCGCTTACCGCAGCGATTAACAATGTGGTGCATCTGGGGCGGGCGATCAGCAAAAAAGGCGTGTTTAAAAGCTGTATGTTTGACGCCCGTAAAACCCTGCATATTAGCCGTAAAAATCTCAGCCAGCCTTTTGTGGCAGATCCAGCACTCAAGATAGCCTTTGAGCTGGCTGAGGGAGTTTCGGCTACTCTCGGCAACAACAGTATCGACGATCCCGATGACAGTCGATTGCACTCCTACTTTGAAGATGGCAGCGATCCAGATGAAATGTTGCACCTACCAGAATCGATTATGCAGGTGCTGGCGCGCATGAATCAGATTCATCACACCGGCTGTATTATTTTTGAAGCGGTGGAGCAGGATCTTAAAATTCACAACTATCTAACCCTGCTGGATGGATCTAAGGAAACGGAATTTCGCGACTGTCTAGATAGCCTTCTCACCGAGTTGCCTGCTATAGACGGGCTGGGGATGTCTGGGTTTATGAAGCTACCCTATAAAAATACTAAGTTTTTTGATTATCTTGAACAGCAGCCAGATTTTCCCATTCAGGACAACAAGCCTCTGTAACTAAGCTCTCAATTCCAAGCTCTAAAGGCGAAGATAATTAACCCCATGTTTGCTACTCTGGCATGCAATTACATCGAGTATTGTTTGGAGTTAATGCAATGGGCAACAGCAAACCCTGGCAGCGCCTGATCTGGCAAGATCCTTTTCTTCTTGAACAGCAGTTATCTGACGAGCAGCGCATGGTTCGAGACTCGACTCGCCAATATGCCCAAGAGCAGTTGCAGCCGAAGGTGCGGGATGCTTTCCAAAAAGAAACCAGCGATCCGGGTATTTTCCGCCAGATGGGTGAGATGGGTTTGCTTGGCTTAACCATCGAAGGCTATGGTTGTGAGGGAATGGACTACATCAGTTATGGCCTAGTGGCGCGAGAAATTGAACGGGTCGATTCCGGTTATCGTTCGATGATGAGCGTACAGTCTTCACTGGTAATGTATCCAATCTACGCCTTTGGCAGCGAAACTCAGCGTGAAAAGTATTTACCCAAGTTGGCAAGTGGTGAGTTTATCGGTTGTTTTGGCTTAACCGAACCGGACTATGGTTCGGATCCCGGTGGCATGGTCACTCGTGCCCGCAGCACTGATGGAGGATATCTGTTAAATGGTGCCAAAACATGGATTTCCAACAGTCCCTTCGCCGATATTTTTGTGGTTTGGGCGAAAACCGATGATGATCAAATCCGCGGCTTTATTCTTGAAAAGGGTATGACCGGATTAAGCGCCCCCAAGATTGAGGGCAAGCTTTCCCTGCGCGTCTCGACCACCGGTCAAATTGTGATGCAGGATGTATTTGTTGCCGAAGAGCAGTTGCTGCCCAATGTGAAAGGTTTAAAAGGGCCTTTTAGCTGTTTGAATAATGCCCGCTACGGAATCGCTTGGGGCTCGTTGGGGGCTGCCGAATCCTGCTGGCATGCAGCGCGAACCTACACCATGGAGCGCAAGCAATTCAATCGTCCCCTAGCGGCCACCCAGTTGATTCAACTTAAGCTGGCTGATATGCAAACTGAGATTAGCCTTGCCCTTCAGGGTTGTTTACGTGCCGGACAGTTGATGAATGACAGCAATATATCCCCAGAGCTGATCTCATTAATTAAACGCAATTCCTGCGGAAAGTCTCTGGAGATAGCTCGCAAGGCACGTGATATGCTCGGCGGCAATGGCATTTCTAATGAGTATCCGGTGATGCGTCATATGATGAATTTAGAGACTGTGAACACCTATGAGGGAACCCATGATATTCACGGTCTAATTTTGGGTCGAGGACAGACAGGAATAGCCGCATTTTGATAGTGTTTTACCGAGAATTTTTAACAGCTAAGATTAAATAATAATAAAAAAAGAGAGCGGTATATGAAGGGGAAAAAAGCACTGCGGGTCAGCCGAATAGTTGTGGGTTTACAGATACTCTTTGTCGCCGCATTTGTTGTCGCTTCACTGTTTTATAGTTCATTCTTTGATGAGTCTGAACACTACGATCTGGTGATTAACAATGGTCGCGTAATAGATCCAGAAACTCATCTCGATGCTGTCAGGCATATAGGCATTCGCGACGGCACTATTGTCGCCATCTCCGACCAACCTCTAAATAGTGAAATCAATATAGATGCCGCCGACCTAGTGGTGGCGCCCGGCTTTATCGATGTTCACAGCCACAGCCCTACCGTTTTAGGGCAGCACTTTAATGTTTTAGATGGCGTTACCACCCAGCTTGATCTTGAGGCTGGATCCTTTCCTGTTAGCTTTTATGGCGAACATCTTCGAGCTGGTGCAGCGATTAATTATGGTTCTTCTGTGGGCCATTTTGCGGTGCGTATCAAAGTCCTCGAAGGCATGGACCAACCCTATATTTTTGCTGGTGACAAAACTGTTGTTATGGGTAGCCCAGCTTGGATGCAAGAGGCTACGCCAGAACAGATCGAGCAGATGCGAGTGCTATTGCACAAAGGGCTTGATGAAGGTGGTCTGGGGATTGGTGTGTTGCTTGATTATATGACCGCAGCAGTCTCCGATGCTGAACTGGCCATGTTATTTGAGGTGGCCGCCGCGCGAGACGTGCCGATTTATGTCCATGTGCGCCGCGGTTACACCGGTGATCCGGCGGGTCTAATTGAGGTTATTGAACTTGCCAAGAGCACCAAGGCAGCGCTTTTTGTCTGTCATATTACCCACAATGCCATGGGTCGTATTGGCGATTGGCTGGCCATGATTGATGAAGCTAACAGGGCCGGCGCCAATATCACCACCGAGACATTGTCCTATGCCGCCGGAGGCACCAGTATTGGCGCCGATGTATTTCGACGCCGTGATTGGCAGGCGATCTTTGATATTAGCTATGAAGATGTGCAGTGGGTGGCTACCGGCGAATGGTTGACCAAAGAGACCTGGGAAAAATATTCAAAAGAGCAGCCTGCCGGAGCGGTTAATCACCACTATGTGAAAGAACAGTGGGTAGAGACCGCACTGCAGTGGCCGCGAATGATGGTCTCCACCGACGCACTGCCGGCAGTGGATACCCGTATTGCCACCAACCCCAATTTGGCTGGTACTTTTTCACGATTGCTAGGCCACTATGTGCGCGAGAAAAAGGTTATCAGTCTCACTGAAGCCCTAGCCAAAATGAGTCTCTATCAGGCCCAGTGGATGGAACAGGCGGCACCCCTGTTTAAGCGCAAAGGTCGTATCCAGCTTGGCGCCGATGCCGATATTGTAGTCTTTGATGCCAAAACAGTAGCCGCGAAGGCGGTCTATGGCGATCCCTATCAGCCGTCCACTGGTATTCAGCATGTCTTGGTTGCTGGCCAGCAGGTGGTGAAAGATGGCCTTCATTCCGAGCAGGTCTATGCGGGTAAAAAACTGCTTGGTAATTAAATAGCTTGAAGATAAATAGCGTGAAGATAAACAGCTAAAAAATAAACAGCTCAATTCCAGTGAGTGACAACAACGAGAATAAGACTATGTCAGATCGAATACCCAGAGACAACGATAATGATTACACTGAAGTGATGGCCAAAACCCGTCGTGATTTTGCCGCTGCCAAAACCTCCGCCAAATTAGACCATATCGGCCATTACTCGGTTGATCCCGCCACCACAGCTGGCAATATCGAAAACTTTATCGGCGTCGCTCAGGTGCCACTGGGTCTGATCGGACCATTACTAGTCAACGGTGAACATGCTCAGGGTGACTTCTATGTACCTATGGCCACCAGCGAGGGTACCCTAATAGCCAGCTATAACAGGGGCGCGCGATTACTGCGGGAATCCGGTGGCGTTAAAGTCACCGTGGTGGATGATGCCATGCAGCGCGCGCCAGTATTTGTTTTCAACGACGCCCGAGAGGCCCGAGATTTTGGTGTCTGGGTTGAAGAAAATTTTGCCGAGATTGCCGCTCAAGCTGAGACCACCACCTCGTCGGGCAAGCTGCGCAATATTGAGCAGTACGCCGCAGCGCGCATGCGCTATCTGCGCTTTAACTTCACCACCGGCGACGCCGCGGGCCAAAATATGGTCGGCAAGGCAACCTTTATCGCCTGCGAATGGATTATGAAAACCTATCCTGGTATTCAGCGCTATATGCTCTCCGGCGCCATGGACACGGATAAAAAGCATTCCCAAATCAACACCTTACACAGTCGTGGCAAGCGCGTGGTTGCAGAGGTGTTGATTCCCGGTGCGCTGTTGGAAAAGACTATGGGCGTCACCGCAGAGGTGCTCTTTAAAGCCCGACAGATCAATCAGGTGGGCAGCTTTATGGCCGGTTCATCAAGCACCGGAGCCCATGCCGCCAATGGCATAGCCGCCGTGTTTATCGCCACCGGTCAGGACGCCGCCAATGTGGCTGAGTCCTCTTCATCAATTATTTTTGCCGATGTTGACGAAGCTGGAAATTACTATTTATCCATTACTCTGCCCTCGTTGATAGTCGCCACCTATGGCGGTGGCACCGGTCTGCCGACTCAGCAAGAGTGCCTTAATATTCTCGATTGCAATGGTGCGGGTAAAGTCCACAAACTGGCTGAAATTATTGGTGCCACTGTGCTTGCGGGCGAAGTGTCGCTGATGAGTGCGGTCCTCGCCGGGGACTGGGTGACCAGTCATGATGCTTTAGGCCGCAATCGATAATGCTGTCTTAGGAACACTATTAGGATTATGAAAAGGCCGAGCAAAGTGCTCGGCCTTTTCAATTGCCTGCGCTTAGCGCTCGGCTCTGGCAGCTCACTCTAGTCTTGCAGCGTAATCGGTGTGACAAAGCCCTCAGGCTTGATCGCAAGCACAGAGCAGTTGATATGACTGAGTATGGTCTCGGCGGTATTACCCATAATAAATCCCGGCACACCGGTGCGAGCAACGATGAAATCATTTGGCCAGGAAGGCTATGGCGTGTTTTCCGCGCCAACCATTATCGAGAAATATATCGCCTCTCAATATGGCGTGGAAATTGTTTGCAGGGCGGAGGAATGTATAGATCGTTACTATATTATTTCGCCGGAGCGCAAGATCAAACATCCTGCGGTTGTCGAGATAGTGAATTCTATTCCTCGGTAACTATTCCTCGGTAACTATAATTCGGTTAGACCTGATTTTGTCATCCTCAGCGAAGTCGAAGGATCTCGTGCCGACTGGCTGAGACCCCTCAACTGGGGTCGGGATGACATAATGCCAGCCCTTCAGGTAAAACAACTCAAGACGCTATCGCCATCTTTTCAGTATTCTCACTGTAAAACAGCTCCTCAAGTCGATCCCCTTCAGTCATCAAGTATTCGAAGGAGGCCAATGAGGCTTTTGACCCTTCACCCATGGAAATAATAATTTGCTTGTAGGGAACAGTAGTCACGTCGCCACAGGCGAAAATTCCGGCTTGTGATGTTTGGCATTTCTCATTGATCACCACCTCACCAAAACGGGTTTTCTCAACCAGGTCACCCAAAAACACACTGTTAGGTATCAGGCCAATCTGCACAAAAATACCATCCAGCTTGAGGCTGTGTTCCGTGTCTGTAGCGCGATCAACATACTCAATCGCTGAGACCTTACCATTGGTGGCAGTGATCTCCTTGGTGGCGACATTTTTGTGAATGGTAATGTTGGGCTTGGCCATAGCCTTATCCACCAGTATTTGATCGGCTTTAAGGTCCGGCATAAATTCAAATACATTGACCGATTTAACCATGCCCGCAAGGTCCAATGCCGCTTCGATGCCGGAATTGCCGCCGCCAATTACCGCAACATCTTTACCCTTAAAGAATGGACCGTCGCAGTGAGGGCAGTAGGCTACGCCATTCCCTACATTCTCCTTTTCACCCGGCACACCCAGCTCGCGCCAGTTGGCGCCAGTGGCGATAATCAGGGTTTTGGTGAAGATCTTTTCCCCGGAGGAGAGAGTAACAGTCTTGATATCGCCGCCCTCAACTTCTGTCACCTTAAGATATTCCTTAAAGGTTATATCATATTCATTCATATGAGATTGCAGAGCACCGGACAATTCGGGGCCAGTGGTCTTTGACACTGAGATAAAGTTCTCGATGCCCATGGTATCTTTTAGCTGGCCGCCAATACGGTCAGCGACCAACGTGACTTTTAAACCTTTTCGGGCACTGTAAATCGCTGCACTAGCACCGGCAGGGCCGCCGCCAATAATGGTCACATCTTGCAGGGGCAGAGACGCCTGATCGCTGCTGCTCAGAGCTGCTGGCGGAGCGCGCTGGATCAACTTGTCAATCAGCTGAGCTGTATCCACTTTACCATTAGCGAACAACTCGCCATTTAGATAAACGCTGGGCACACCTTGAATATCACGCTCTTTGATCAGCGTTTGATAGTGGCCACCATCGATCATCTCGGTGCTGATGTTAGGGTTTAGCAGTGCAAACTGATTCAACGACTGCACAACATCTGGGCAGTTGTGACAGCTGAGGCTAATAAACACCTCAAAATGTAATTCTTCCTCGACGCCGGCAATGAGTTTTTTAACGCTGTCATCGAGCTTTAATGGGGTGCCAGAGGCATGCAGTATGGCCAGTATTAACGAGTTAAATTCATGACCACTGGGAATGCCTGAAAAACGAATTCCTGTATCGACGCCATCGGCTTGCATAAGAAAGCTGATTGGACTGCGTAACAGACCGTCCATATCCCGTTCTTCAAGTTGAATATGCTCACTTTGCTTTGAGATATCGCTTAAAAACGTGACTAATTCAGCGCGTTTTTCGTGCTCACCGGTTTGCAACACAAAGGTCACAGCCTTCTGCATATTGGCGGTGTAGCCTTTGACGGCCTGTAAGATCTCATTGGTTAACATACTGCGGTTCCTCTGGTAAAAATACGAATAGTAATTAATACAGATAGTAATTGAGGTCAAAAATTAGGCCCTGAGAAGAAAGCCTCAGAGCCTAATTTACTTGCCATTTAAACAGCTAATGGACTTATACAATAAAACGCATTTAACAGATGCTTAGATCTTGCCAACCAGATCCAAAGATGGCGCCAATGTAGCTTCGCCTTCTTTCCAAGCAGCTGGGCATACTTCACCTGGGTGAGCGGCAACATACTGTGCAGCTTTAACTTTGCGCAGTAGATCTTCCGCGTCACGACCAATACCTTCAGCAGTGATTTCCATTGCCTGAACAATGCCGTCTGGATCCACAATAAAAGTACCGCGGTTTGCAAGGCCTTGATCTTCACGCATAACGTCAAAATCGCGACAAATCTGACCCGTTGGATCGCCAATCATGGTGTATTGAATTTTGCCGATAGTCTCTGAAGAGTCGTGCCATGCTTTGTGTGTGAAGTGGGTGTCAGTAGACACTGAGTAAACTTCAACACCGCGTGACTGCAATTCTGCATAGTGATCAGCAACATCGCCAAGCTCAGTTGGGCAAACAAAGGTAAAGTCGGCGGGGTAAAAGAAAAAGATCGACCACTTGCCGGCAATATCCTTTTCTGAAACTTCAATAAATTCTCCTGCTTTAAAAGCAGATGCATTAAAGGGTTTAACTTTTGTGTTAATAAGTGCCATGGTGGGCTCCTAGTTGGGGTTAGTGTTAGTGAGTGCCTAGTAAGTCGTTTAACAACCTTTTGTTCAAACTCTGAAGACAATATAGGCGCATTTCATTGATCGTTAAAGTTGATTGTTTATATTGTTACGATCTATTTAATAGATTATATTGGCTGCAGGACAAAATATTCTCCACAGCATGACTTACCTGAGTGATATTTCCATGATCTCGACTAAACAACTTGTATATGCCCTCGCAGTGGAGCGCAGTCTGCACTTCAAAAAGGCCGCCGCCGATTGCAATATTAGTCAGTCGGCTCTGAGCACTGCGCTGAGTGAACTGGAGAGACAGCTGGGTTTACAGATATTTGAGCGTGACAACAAAAAGGTATTGGTAACACCCACGGGACGGGAAATACTCGATCGAGCGCGTAGTATCATATCTCAGGTCAATGAGTTGCAGCAGCTGGCTGATAATCAGCAGCTGCCCCTGAGCTTTCCCATTACTGTGGGTGTGATTCCGACAATTGCACCCTACCTATTACCGAAACTTTTGCCTCTGTTAAATACGCTCTATCCGGGCGCGCAGCTAACCATTGTTGAAGAGCAGTCACATGTGTTGGTAGATATGGTTAAGCGCGGCGAGATCGATACCGCAGTGCTGGCAATGCCTTTTCCCTGCGAAGGGCTGCTGAGTTTGGAGTTTTGGCAGGAAGACTTTTATTGGATCGCCCTCAAGGGTGAAAAGCACACTAATCAAACGGAAATCACTAGCAATGAGTTAATTGATAGCCGCCTGATGCTGCTCAGTGAAGGGCACTGTCTTAAAGATCATATTCTCGCAGCCTGTAATTTTCCCGAGCAGACCGCCAATCATGGCTTTGGGGCCACTAGCTTGCATACCTTAGTACAAATGGTGTTGGGCAACTTGGGGACCACCCTTATCCCAGAGATGGCCCTGGAGCAGCTTACCCGTCAAAGTGACCAGCTCACTGCAGTGCATCTTAATGAGCCCAGTCCACATCGCAGCCTGTCGTTTATTATTCGACCTAATTACACCCGTATTGCCTGTGTTGAGGCGTTGATTAAGGTTTGTAAGCAGGCGCTTTGACCGAGCTAGAGTTTGTCTTGGGCATAATGTCTGAGGTTCGCAGCCACTAAGCCTCTGGTTGGCATTAGTGTTTTTGAAACGCTGTCAGGTATTAGTGGTGATTGCTTTAATCAAGCTGGCAGGTCAACCATATTCAGGCCATGACGTTAATCCGCTATTAAGAAAACAATGGTTACTCATCATAGCAAGGATAATTCATGTCAAAGCCCGGTCAGTTAAGCGTGTTTCTGTTGCCACTTTTGTTACTCGGTTGTGGTGGAGGAGGTGGAGGCGGTATTTCTGGGGGGCAAATAACTGACTCTGCCCCTATTGTTGAGAGTGACAGTAGTAATAATTCTAACAATGGCTCAACCTCAGATCAGCCGAATATCCTATTGATTATTGCCGATGATCAGGGTCTCGATGCCTCTGCACAATATGCCCTTAGCGCGGATCTTCCCGTTACTCCAACGCTTAATCAGCTGGCGTCTCAGGGTATTGTTTTTGATAATGCCTGGGCAACACCGGCCTGTACCACAACACGCAGTACGATGATCACTGGCCAGTATGGTGCCAATTCTGGGGTACTTGATGTGGGCGATAAATTACCTGCTGATGCGCTGACCCTGCAACGATTCCTCGCCAGCGATGAAGATACAGACAATTACCAATCCGCTGTAATTGGCAAGTGGCACCTGAGCGGCACACCAACGGATGCCAGTCATCCCGCGACTGTGGGTATTGATTACTTTGCCGGTAATCTGCGCGGGGCTATTAGCGATTACGCTGAATGGGATCTGACAATTAATGGGGAGACCAGCCTTTCGACCGAGTACCACAGTAGCGCCATAACCGATTTGGCAATTGACTGGATTGATGATCAGGCTCAGCCGTGGTTTCTGTGGCTCGCCTATGTGGCGCCCCACAGCCCTTTTCACCTGCCACCTGCTGCACTGCATACACAGACCCTCTCAGGCACTGAAGCGGATATTGAAGCCAACCCTCGGGCCTATTATCTGGCTGCCATCGAGGCTATGGATGCCGAGATTGGCCGCTTGCTGGGTACTATGACTGAGGCGGAGTTAAATAATACGATCATTCTCTATATTGGCGATAATGGCACTCCACGGCAGGTGGTGGATGACTCGGTCTACGGTAACGGTAGCAAGGGCAGCTTGACGGAGGGTGGACTACGGGTGCCAATGGTGGTGTCAGGGGCTGGCGTGTCACGACAGAATGTGCGCGAAAGCGCGCTGATTAATAGCACTGACTTTTTTGCCACCATCGCCAATTTGGCCGGGAGCAGTGTAACTGCGGTAGAGGACAGTCAGAGCTTTAAAGGCTTGCTGAGTAACGTCGTTGCTGATCAACGAGATTATGTCTACAGCGATTTTGAGGGTGACTCGGTGTCTGGCTGGGCAATCCGTGACCGTCAATACAAGTTGATTGCCACCCTAGATGGTCAGCAACAACTCTACGATTTAGTCGATGATCCGCTTGAGACTAGCAATTTACTGGACGGCTCCAGCAACTACTCAAGCATTGTCGAAGGGCTGGCCTCCGTG
>Ga0206127_1003676_pt1 | contig 13971 bp, 10 predicted proteins | sample Helgoland_Spring_6_FD_148646 | JGI IMG/M metagenome (GOLD analysis project Ga0206127, IMG submission 148646) | Pelagic subsurface seawater microbial communities from Kabeltonne, Helgoland, North Sea - Helgoland_Spring_Bloom_20160419_1 | ecosystem: Environmental > Aquatic > Marine > Epipelagic ...
GTGCGCGTGGCAAAAGAATGCAGTCACGTCAATGTTTGTGGGGGCGAATGTGGGGGCTAAAATCACACCAAATTTAATAAATTGAATTAAATCATTGTTCTAATAGGTTAAAGTGGCGGATCGACAGTCCGCTATAGAAAAACCATCTAGATATCTAATTATCTACAATATATTCCCCATATACTTCTTTTTATATAATTAAAACCTGCATGCCTGTTTCAAGTTGTTTCAGATTGGCCTACATTGGCTCACATTGATGTGGACTAAAATGTGGACTAAAATGGCGAACCTTACTGATAGCAAAGCCAGGGCAATTCGCCCTAACGATAAACCGTTGGCCGATGGAACGATCGCGGGACTGCGGCTGCATCCACACGCGCGAGAAAAAGGCCAAGGTCAGTGGAAGCTCCGATTTATCTCGCCAGAGACCGGTAAGCGGCGCGACATGGGGCTGGGCTCGTACCCGGCAGTAAGCCTCGTTTCAGTGCGTACACAAGCGGCTGAGGCTAGGGTCGCCCTCGCTGGTGGCGAAGATCCTATTGAAACGAGATCTCGGCTTGTTTCTACCCGACTGTCAGCGGCTGCAACGGTTGACCGCACATTTGAGGCGGCGGCGAGGCAGCGCTTTGCAGAAGTCAGTCCGGGGTTCAAGAACGACAAGCACAAGCAGCAGTGGATCAGAACGCTCGAGACCTACGTCTTCCCAACGTTGGGTGCACGATTGCTGACAGAGTTGAAGGCGGCTGACTTTGCGGACGCTCTCCGTCCAATCTGGCTCGATAAGATGGAAACGGCTCAGCGGGTCAAGCAACGCTGCCATGAGGTGATGGACTGGGCATTTTCGCAAGACATCGTCCAAGGCAACCCTGTATCCGTTGTTGGTAAGCTCTTACCTAAGCAGCCCTCCAAGTCTCTGCGTGTTCAGCATCACCCAGCTTTGCCGTGGCGCCAGCTGCCCGAGTTTTACGCGAATAATCTGGCCGAGACTAAAAGCACGACAAAGGCGCTACTGCTTTTCGTTATTCTCACTGCCGCTAGATCTGGCGAGGCACGACAGGCGGAGTGGAAAGAAGTCGACCTAAGTGCAAAAGTTTGGACGGTACCAGCTACTAGGATGAAGACTGGGCGGCTACATCGTGTCCCTCTTTCTAACAGCGTTATTGGCTTACTGGAGGCGCAAGGAAGGCGATCCAAGGGTCAACTAATCTTTCCCGCACCTCGAGGCGGTGTTTTTACGGATATGGCGCTGACATCGTTTCTCCGGAAGAACAAGGTCCCTAGTGACGTGGCTGGCCGAGTGGCGACTGCACATGGGTTCAGGTCCAGCTTCCGTGATTGGGCCTCCGAGGCTGGTTACGCCCGGGATTTGGCCGAGCGCGCGCTCGCACATACCATCAAGAATCAGTCGGAAGCGGCATACCATCGGACCGATTTGCTCGAACAACGGCGCGATATGATGGATGCATGGGCAAAATTCGTCTTCGGACAATAATTTTCTCAATTTTTTTTCGTTTTGATCGGAGCTCCAAGAAAACCCCATTAAGTGTCTGATATTAAGAGGTTTAAGTATGTGAAGAGATGTTTTGGTGTGTTCCACTCCAAATCTGCGGGCTGAGAGCGAATATTGAGGCAGCTCCACCGCGCAGAGGTGTTGCAATCAGATTCAGAGTGACCCACCTTGAGTTCATAGCAGCCCAAAGCCGCACCGAAAAACTCGACCTCTACGGTTCGAGAACGGGGAAGTTTTGCCTGCATTTTGAAACTTGGAGGCATCAATGAAGCCAGACGTTGTCATCGATATCGACCAGCTGCCTGATAGTGCGTTGGTCAGGGTTAAGGATATCTGCAGCCTAGCGAGGCGCAGTCGCGCGAGTATCTGGAGGGACGTCCAAGCGGGGAGGCTGCCGCGCCCCATCCGGATCGGGTCGTACTCAGCGCGCTGGCGGGCTGCAGATGTTCGTCAGTTCCTTGCTGGAACTTCAAGCTAAAACCGCGCCAAGCGACGCGCAAAGGACAGGTTCACCTTTGCCTTCGTACCTTGAGATTTCACTGATAAAGAAGGGTAACAGTATGAATGCTGAGATAGGTCATGTTTTCGTAGATGGCAAAGGTGATACTAAGGGCATCAACCTCAACTTTTTGAGAAAAATCATCCCCAACGATGGGGCCTTGCTGATAACGCAGATTAAAGATGGCTACGCGTCCAATATTTCTTGCAGTGATTTTAACGCCATGGGGGAGCTGTTAAGGCACGCAAATTTGAGTGGGCACGACGCCTATCACGCCTGTGCTTCCTTTCAAGACAGCACTAGTCGCACAGCGCGTAATGCAAAGTCTCTCAAGGCGTTATTTCTCGATCTTGACTGCAGTGAGGAAAAGGCAAAGTGCAAGAAAGGATATGCGACGAAATCTGACGCTAGCAATGCGTTGAAGGTATTTTGTAAGTCTATAGGGCTGCCTCGCCCCATTCTTGTAGACAGTGGTGGTGGGATACATGCGTACTGGCCATTTAAGACGGCAGTGCCTGCAGCCGATTGGAAGATTGTAGCTGAGGGTTTAAAGTCCTTGTGTGAAACATACGGCCTATTTGCCGACCGTCAGGTGACAGCAGATGCAGCACGAATATTAAGACCCGTGGGAAGTCATAACCGAAAATATAGCCCACACCGGCCTGTAAAGTTGATAGGGGACGCTGAATGCGTGGATTTTGAGGGCATCAGGGCGATCATTAATAAAGCTGTGACCCGGCTTGAAGCAATCAACGCACGCAGAAACACGAGGACTGCTCATCAGTCTATAACGACTGCAAGTCCAATCAGTGTGGCAGAGCAGGTAAACCCAAACGGGTATCTTCTAAGCGAAGTCGAAGAAGCTCTTAAGCACCTCAACCCTGAGTGCCCTCGTGATGAGTGGTACCCTGTCGGTATGGCTATCGCGGACGCGTTTGGAGAGCTTGGGCGAGAACTATTTCTTAGGTGGAGCCGCGGCGATTTGTGGGAGACACATTAATGGAGCCCCGAAATTATAACGAACATGCTGTCCATCGCCTTTTTGATGATGCTTTGAAGCGGGCTTCAAATGATATACCTGATCGAGCAACGATAGACGCGATAATGGTTCGGGCTTATGGCCAATATAATGTTCTCATGCAGCAGCATGACCGAATGGCTCAAGATATGTTTGTTGAGGACGGTACAGGCTCGGCAACTGGCACCAATATTTTCAGCCTCGATACCCGTGAAGTAAATTTGGTGGCGGAGGATCTCGATCGTACAGTCACTTTACACGACTATCGGCCTGATCCCTTCTTGACGAGTATGCCACCACGTGAGTTCGTTGGGCCTTCAGTGGGTACTGCTAAGTTTTTCCCAAAGAATGCGATCTCTCTGTTTACCGCACTTGGAGGCGCCGGAAAGACTACGACCCTTCTAAACATGGCCGCTTGCATTGCAGGGCAGCGCGAGGATGATTGGCAAGACATTAGCGCAGGCAGAGTTGTCATGTTTTTCGTTGAAGAGGACCAAACTGAGCTGAACAGGAAATTTGGCGCTGCAACATGCGACTGGCCCCAAAAACAACGTAACGCTGCGGCGGATAATTTGCGACTTGTGTCGTTAGTAGGGCAAGATCCGCACCTTACGGCGCGCGTACCAAAGGGAAGGGTAACGATTACACCTCTCGTTGCACAAGTCGTTGACCATGCATGCCGCTTCAATGCGGACTTAGTCGTGATGGACCACCTCCAAGGCTTTGCGGATGGAGATTTAAACGCATCTGACACTGCAACGGCACTAGCGATGGCAGCCAACATGATTGTTGCCGCGACGGGGGCAGCAGTTGTGTTCACGGCACACGTCAATAAAGGGCAAATAAATGCTGAAACGGTCGATGCAGGTTTTACAACTGGTAACTTAGCCTTCGAAAACGCTGCGCGTCAGGTAACTGGCGTCATCAAAATTCCGGAAAAAGAAGCGGAAGACTTTGGCATAGTAGACCCAGATGGGTACATGAAGGCTATCATTGCGAAGAATTCTTATGGGCCAGCGGGTGAGGCAATATACATCCACCGCGAGTACGTTCCAGACTTCCACACTGTAAGAGTTCGCCCCCACCAAGCTATGAGCACAGCGCATACGACCAGTATTTTACCCTATCCTGAACGATTAAAGACGCAGGTCCGTAACTACGTGGGAGCACACCCCGGAACCACAAAAAATAAGCTAGATAGTCTCAGTGGCAAAGGTGGCCAGTTCAAGGCCAGCAAGACCGATGTTCGCCGAGCTGTTGAAGAGTTAATTGACGAAAAGTGCCTTAGGATTAGACCCATTTCCAAAGAAGAGAAACGAGCACTTGGAGTTTCACAACAGGTGACTGAGATACTTGAAGTTATGTGATGATCATGCCCGCCATCAAGCCCGCCAACATCCAAGCCCGCCAAATAGATGGCGGGCTTGAAACCCCTTGAAATCAATGGTTTACACCGGATGCCTTGCCCGCCATTTCACGTCCGCCACGGCGGCCTTAAAGTCGTTTAAAATCATACACTTAGCGCCCGCCGCCGCACCCTACGTCTAACGACGTGTCCGCCCATGTAGTGGCGGGCACACGTAAAGGTAAAATAATGAGGCGAGCTTCGATCGCTCTTCGATGAAGTAGTGCCCCTCTTCGCCCATTGCGATACGCAATAGATAGCCCACTCAAAAATTCGACACTGATATCGAGAGCAGTACAGTTCAGTACAAATCAGTCATCGATCCAAGGGGTGCTGTGGAAATCTGTTCCGCGTCCACTCTCTCGTCCGGCGTAATCGGCATTGTGGATTCACGCGGCCAAGCAGATGTGATATTATAACAACCACGCTACTGGAGACCTAAGCCATGCCGCAAATGACGTGCCAAGACACTTTCGCCGAAGCGCAACTGAGGCGCCGCTCCTTTCCCCTTGAGGCCGGAGCTTACAAGCTGCGTGAAGCTAGACATAGATTGTCGCGCATGATGAAAACGATAGAGGCCATTGGCGACTTTCTGCGTCAGCCCGGAAGCGTGCGGTCATGCTCCGCTCTCGGGCCATGCTGCACCACAGACGATAAAGCAATCTGGTTGAAAGGCGTCCCCGATCAGGTGGCTGAAAAGCTGGGCTACGATATCCTGCCCGCAATAGCAGCCCTAGCGGCGGAAGAGGGCATTGCCGAAACCGATGTAGCAGCAGAACTTGCCACTGCCAGAGCAAGAGCGGACCAGCTTGTGGACCAGTGCGAAGCCCAACGCGTGCGCCTCAAGAGAGGGGTCAAAGCCGAGTACCCAGAGATCAAATCTGGTCAGTCTGAGCTGTACGTCTTGCTGGTCGATGCAGACCATCTCGCCATCCGCGCCCTGGAGTTGGCTGAAAGAGACCAACCATAGGAAAGCTTAGGGAGCAGCACACCATCGCGCTCATTTCTAGGCGTGTCACTTGATAGTTTTGGAGTATCCGCAGTCATGCAACGAAACACTCGGCATTTGCGGCATGCTGGAGTTTGACAGTCGACGGGTGTTCGCGGAGGTGTTTTTGGTGTTGTGGACTTCGTTTATATTACCTCATACTATTCGAGTATAGTCAGACAACTAGGTATTGCACATGACCCCAGTAACCCAAGCTGAAATTAACAAAGCCGCATGGGGAGCCTGTGACACCTTCAGGGGCGTCGTTGATCCATCCGTTTACAAGGACTACGTGCTCACCCTGCTGTTTCTCAAATATGTGAGCGACGTGTGGAAGGACCACCACACCCGCTATCAGGCCGAACACCCCGGCAGCCCCGAACTAGTCGAGGCCATGATGCAACAGGAAGCCTTCAAGCTTCCCGATGGGGCCACCTTCAACGCCCTGCACAAGCGGCGGCACGAGGCGGGCAACGGGGAGCGCATCGACAAGGCCCTGCATGCCATCGAAGAGGCCAATGGCGACAAGCTGCGGGACGTGTTCCAGGATATCAGCTTCAACTCCAACAAGTTGGGTGATGAGGAACAGAAAAACGATATTCTCCGCCACCTGCTGGAGGACTTCGCCAAAGAGGCGCTCGACCTGCGCCCCTCCCGTGTCGGGCAACTGGACATCATCGGCGGGGCCTATGAATACCTGATCTCTCGCTTCGCTGCTACGGCAGGCAAGAAAGCTGGCGAGTTCTATACCCCTGCCGAGGTCTCTGACCTCATGGCCCGTCTGGCCGATCCACAGCCAGGGGATCAAATCTGCGATCCGACCTGTGGCTCTGCATCCCTGCTGATGAAATGCGGCAGGTTGATCCGCAACCAGGGCGGCAAGGGCTATGCGCTCTATGGGCAAGAGGCCATTGGCTCCACCTGGGCGCTGGCCAAGATGAACCTGTTCCTGCACGGGGAGGAGAACCACCAGGTCGAATGGGGCGACACCATCCGCAACCCCAAGCTCCGCACCAAGGACGACGCCCTGCGGCACTTCGATATCGTCGTGGCGAATCCTCCGTTCTCGCTCGACAAATGGGGCACAGAGGCGGCTGAGACCGACAAGTTCGCCCGCTTCCGCCGTGGCATCCCGCCAAAGACAAAAGGGGACTATGCGTTCATCCTGCACATGATCGAAACGCTGAAACCCAAGTCGGGCCGCGCCGTAGTGGTCGTGCCTCACGGGGTGCTGTTCCGTGGATCGTCCGAGGGAAAAATCCGGCAAAAGCTGATCGAAGAAAACCTGCTCGATGCCGTCATCGGCCTGCCCGAAAAGCTGTTCTTTGGCACAGGCATTCCCGCTGCTCTGATGGTGTTCCGCAAACACAAAGCCGACGACAGCGTGATGTTCGTCGATGCCTCCCGTGAGTTCATCTCTGGCACCAACCAGAACGCACTGAATGCGTCCCACATCGACAAGATCGTCGCGACCTATGCGGCGCGGGAGAGCGTGGACAAATACGCCTATCGTGCCACCAGGGCGGAGATCGCGGAGAACGACTTCAACCTCAACATCCCCCGCTACGTGGATACATTCGAGGAGGAGGAAGAGATCGACCTGATGGCCGTGTGGGCCGAGCGACAGACGCTGAAGGCTGATCTGGCCGATTTGGAAACCCGTATGGAGGGCTATCTGCGGGAGCTTGGCTATGGTTCCTGAGGGGTGGGATGTTCTTCCACTTGGTGAGATGGCCGATTTTCGTAACGGCCTAAACTTCACCAAGGGTGACGATGGGGAACCGATCAAGATCATCACAATTCCTGATTTTTGGCAGCGGACCGAATTGAGGGACTTGTCGAATATCAAGTCGATTCAACCCAAGAAGAAGGTTCCGAAATCCAGCCTTCTTGCATCTGGTGACATGCTGTTTGTCAGATCAAACGGCAACCCAGAGTTAGTTGGACGTTGCCTTTTCTTCCCTGAAATCATGGAACCCGTATCGTTCTCTGGCTTCACAATTCGTGGGCGCGTTGATCAAAGCGAACTAGTCCCCGAATTTGCGGCCTACGTTATGTTGACGGAACGAACAAAGGCACAGTTCCGCCGTGGGCGAGGTGGTGGGAACATCTCGAACCTGAGTCAAGACATCTTGGCAGGAGTTCAGGTCGCGCTCCCCCCACTCCCCGAACAACGGAAAATTGCGGATATCCTCTCGACGTGGGATCAGACCATTGAAAAAACCGAGGCCCTGCTGAGCAACGCCCGCACCCAAAAACGCGCCCTTATGCAACAACTCCTCACAGGCAAACGCCGCTTCCCCGCGTTCGAAGGCCAGCCATGGAAAGAGGTGCGGTTGGGGGATGTGGCGGACATTCGTATTGGTGGAACGCCAGCCCGAAAAGAACCGTCCTATTGGGGCGGTGGTAAGAACACATGGTTGTCTATTGCTGATCTCGGCCCCAAGCATCTGGTTACATCGAAAGAGTGTATTACTGATGCAGGTGTCGCCAAGAGCAACGTAAAGCTATTGCCTACTGGTTCCGTGGTGATGAGCTTCAAATTAACCATCGGCAAGCTTGGGATCACTGGCGCACCGCTCTACACAAACGAGGCTATTTGCGGCTTCGTACCGAAACATGCTGAGAGTTTTGTTCCTGAGTTCCTTTATCAGCTTCTGCATGTCGCCGACCTTCTCCAAGATGTCGATCAGGCCGTAAAAGGTAAGACGCTTAACAAAGCCAAGATCAACGAATTGATGCTAAGGATGCCATCCATCTCCGAGCAGCAGAAGATCGCAGATGTATTGGCAAGTTTGGATTTGGAGCTAGAGCGAAACGGCGATCAGGTCACCAAACTCCGCACCGAGAAGAAAGCCCTGATGCAACAGCTTCTCACGGGGAAGCGTCGGGTGGTGGTATAACGTGGCTGCGTTCTCGGATTACATCGTCTATGTGGATGAAAGCGGCGATCACAGCCTGACCTCTATCGACGCCGATTTCCCTGTGTTCTCGTTATCGTTCTGCGTGGTGAAGAAATCCGACTATCTGGATGCGGTTGTCCCGTCCGTGCAGGCGTTGAAGTTCAAATACTGGGGTCACGACTCGGTCGTGTTGCACGAACATGAAATCCGCAAATCCAAAGGGGACTTCACGTTCCTGCTGGCGGACCGCACGGTGCGCGAACAGTTCTATGAAGACCTGAACCAGGTCATGGTCGATGCACCGATCACCATCATCGCATCCGTGATCGACAAGGTGAAGTTGACCAAGAAGTATCCGAACCCCTGGAACCCCTACGAGCTCGCGCTGCACTTCTGCCTGGAACGCTTGCTGATGTTCCTGCGCGACAAGGGGCAGACCGGAAAGCGCACCCATGTCGTGTTTGAGTGTCGCGGCAAGGCAGAGGACGCCGAGCTTGAGTTGGCATTCCGTCGGATCGTCGCGGCGGCAAACGGATGGGGTTGGGTGAGGCGCGACTTCTCATCCATGGAGTTCGAGCCGAAGTTTGCAAAGAAGTCCGTCAACTCGACAGGGCTGCAACTGGCTGACCTGACGGCGCGGCCCATCGCCATCAAGACATTGCGCCCCACGCAGTCCAACCGTGCCTATGATGTCATTCTGACGAAGATGGGGGCGATCAAAGAGTTCCCATGACCCAGAAAAGCAAAAGGGCACCAGTTTCCCAGCACCCCGTCGCCGACCAGGTAATTCCCAATCCTTGGCCTGTATATAGGGCCTACGTTAACTTAATGCAAATTTTTTCCAATCAGGCCGTCCGTTCATGACAGTTTCCCCTACCCCTGACACCCGCGAAGAAGCGGCCTCCAAGCTCCCCGCATTGCATGTGCTAATGGTTATGGGCTGGGACTATCTCTCCCCCTCTGATGCCTTGGCCTTGCGCGGGTCAGAGCGCAGTGTGGTGCTGGACTCTGTGCTGCGGGCGCGGCTAAAGGGGCATTGGTTTGATTACAAGGGGCAGAGATATCCGCTGTCGGCTGGTGGCATTGATCAGGTGGTGCGGGAGATCGGTGCGACCGGATTGAACGAAGGGCTGATCCCCGCCAACGAGGCGATTTACAAGCACCTGACCTTGGGGGTTACGGTCACCGAGTTCGTAGATGGCCAGCGTACCGCCGTCACCGTGCCCTTAATCAATTGGGCGGACCCAACCGCCAATACCCTTCAAGTCACCGAGGAGCTTAGCGTTGAGCGGCCTGCGGGCATGGGGCGGTATCGGCCCGATGTGGTCTGCTATGTGAACGGCATCCCCTTGGTGGTGATCGAGGCCAAGCGGCCCGTGTCATCCGCCAAGGACAAGGCGATGGTTGATGAAGGCATCAGCCAGCACCTGCGCAATCAGAAGACCGACGGCATTCAGGACCTCTACGCCTATTCGCAACTGCTGCTGTCGATCTCTGGCAATGATGGGCGCTATGGCACCACGGGCACCCCTGCAAAGTTCTGGGGGGCCTGGACCGAGGAAGAGATTACTGAAGCCGAGATGCAGGCGGTGAAGTCCACGCCCCTCTCAGAGGCTCAGAGAGCGGCCCTGTTTGCCGACAAGCCCAAGTGGATGCTGGACGACTTCGACAGGCTTCACAGCGGCCCTGTGCTGCCCACAGAGCAGGATAGGCTCATCATCAGTCTGCTACGCCCAGACAGGTTGCTGGACTTCACCAGACGGTTCATTTTCTTCGACAAGAAGCTGGGGAAGATCGCAGCAAGGTATCAGCAGGTACAGGGGGCCAAGGCGATCCTGTCGAAGGTCGCCAATCAGAAGCCTGACGGTAGCCGTGAAGGCGGTGTGATCTGGCACACCACTGGGTCGGGAAAATCGAACCTGATGGTGTTTCTGACAAAGGCGCTGCTGCTGGATGCAGAGCTTGCCGGATGTCGCATCATCATTGTCACTGACCGTGTGGACCTGGAAAAGCAGCTTGCTGCGACGTTCATGACAGGCGGCGCTTTCGGGTCTGCTGTGGCGACGAAGAAAGAGGGCGAGACCTCCAAGGTGCAATCGGGGCGCGATCTGGCCAAGCGCATTGGGTCAGGGTCGGAACGGATCATCTTCACACTGCTCCAGAAGTTCAATTCAGCGACCAAGCTGCCAGAGTGCAAAAACACGTCCGACAAGATCATCGTTCTGGTTGATGAGGGCCACCGTAGCCAAGGTGGAGAGAACCATGAACGGATGCGGCAGGCCCTGCCCAACGCCGCCTTCATAGCCTTCACGGGAACGCCACTGCTGAAGGAAGACAAGACCCGCAACAAGTTCGGCCCGATCCTTCACGCCTACACGATGCAGGATGCGGTTGAGGACGGGGCCGTCACCCCGCTCGTTTATGAAGAACGAAAGCCCATCGTCGATATCAACGACACCGCGATTGATGCCTGGTTCGACAAGATCACGACGGGTCTGTCTGATAGCCAGAAGTCGGACCTCAAACAGAAGTATTCCAGCCGTGGACAGGTTTACGGGGCTGGTGGTCGCATCGACCTCATCGCATGGGACATCGCCACGCATTTCACAGAAAACTTCGCCAAGCTGGGGTTGGGACTGAAGGCGCAACTGGCGACGGACAGCAAGCTGTCTGCGATCCGATACAAGAACGCCCTTGATCTGACTGGTATGGTGACCAGTGCGGTTGTGATCTCTGCCCCCGATACCAGAGAGGGGCATGATGATACCGATGAGGCCAAGACGCCAGAGGTGCAGACCTGGTGGAAGATGAACGTTGGTAATGACGCTGAGACCTACGAGGCGGATGTCATTGAACGGTTCGGCACAGATGGAGCCCCCGACATCCTGATCGTGGTGGACAAGCTTCTGACGGGCTTTGATGAACCCCGCAATGCTGTCCTTTACATCGACAAGCACCTCAAGGGGCACAACCTGCTCCAGGCGATTGCGCGGGTGAACCGTCTGCACGAGGCCAAGCAGTTCGGATATCTGATCGACTATCGAGGCATCTTGGCTGAGCTTGATACGTCGATCCAGGATTATCAAGACCTCGCCGAACAAACCCAGGCTGGCTATGAGATCGATGACTTGGCAGGCACCGTGTCCAACGTATCGGTCGAATACAAGCGCCTCCCTGGCTTGCACGATGCGCTATGGGTGATCTTTGCGGGCGTGGCGAATAAGCAGGACACCGAACAGTTCCGCCGTGTGCTGGTGCCCCAGATGGCTGAACACGAAACGGGCCATAGCATCGACCAGCAGCAAAAAGTCCGCGAAGACTTCTATGATGCGCTCACCGAGTTTGGGATGTGCCTGAAACTGGCCCTGTCATCACGAACGTTCTTCGAGGACGGGGCCTTCGATGAGAAGACCATCCAGGGCTACAAACGGGACCTGCGTTTCTTCACCGAACTACGGGTTCAGGCTAAGCGTGACGCCCAGGAGACGGTGGATTTTTCAGAGTACGAAGACCAAATACGCCGCATGGTGGATAAGCAGGTTATTGGCCAAGAGGTTATGGATCCTGAGGGTTTCATCCGCGTCGATACTTTGGGCCAGTCGGACGATCCTGATGATTGGTCGGACGAAAAGACGCGCACCGAAGCCGATGTCATCAAGACCCGCATTCGCAAGACCATAGAACAATGCCTGATCGGTGACCCCTATGCCCAACGGGTGTTCTCTGAACTGCTCAAGGAAGCTATCCAAGCCGCTGAGGCCATGTTCGACCACCCTGGCAGGCAATACACCTTGTTCAAGGACCTGGAGGAACAGGTCACCGCACGAAACACTCCTGGTGTGCCCGATCGCTTCTCCAGCCATCCGAGGGCCGCTGCCTACTATGGCGTTCTCCTCAACCAATTAGGGGACACTGAGCACCCCGAAGACACCATGGTAGAAGAAGCCATGCTCATCGACACAACCGTTGATGACGCGGTGAAGGCCCACTCGATCAACCCTGGCAGCATCGAAGCCGAGATACGCAAGGCCTTGCTACCCCGTTACTTCAAGTTCTTCGGGGGCCTTGATGACGCCAATGCGCTGATAGACCAAATCGTCGGCATCGTCAGAACTGGTGCGAACAGATCGTGACGGAGTTTGTTCTAGCATACGGGGATGATCTCATTCCCTATCAGGTGTCCTATGCAGACAACCGCAAGTCACGTCTTGCAATTCACGTGAACTCCGATGGGTCTGTGGCGGTAGATGCCCCACACGGCTTTTCGGACGACAGCATTAAGTTTGCTGTCCAGAAACGGGCCCGCTGGGTCGTACGTCATGTTAGCGAAGCCAGGGAACGCTATGCCCACGTCCGCCCCCGTGAATACGTCTCTGGTGAACAGGTGCTGTATCTGGGGCGCCGCTACATGCTCAAGGTAATCCCCACGGACGGAACACCAGCCCCTGCGCGGATGCGCGGTAATCAGCTGGAGGTGCAGACAGCCAAGGGCACGGAAGGGGACATCAGAGGACGTCTCCGAGCCTGGTATCGCGTCAGAGGGCGGGACTACCTGAGCCGCCGCATAGATGCTTTGGCCAGTAGCTTGCCCTGGGTGGATGCACCGCCGCCGTTCCGTCTGTTGGAGATGTCACGACAGTGGGGAAGCTGCTCCCCATCTGGTGAGATCATTCTCAACTCGCACCTGATCAAAGCTCCCCGCAACTGTATCGACTATGTGCTTATCCACGAACTTGCACACCTTAAGCACCACGACCATGGTCAAGCTTTTTGGAAACTAATCGATAGTCACGTACAAGATTGGCGAAACGCGAAGCAGCACCTTGATGGATTAGCTGAGCTGTACTTACACGAGTAAATCGTTCTACCTCTAGCTTTTCCTGCAACTTCCTTATCGCTGATGCGACACTCCTATTTATTTTGGCTTCAACTAGTTTGTGTTAAGCTCACTCAATGAAGCAGCAGTCACATGTCACCCCCTTCGGCTCAATAGAAGTCCAACGTTGCCAAGCGAAATCAAAGCGCAGTGGCGATCAGTGTCGCAAAGCTGCGATGCGTGGCAAGATGGTGTGCAGAACGCACGGAGGGGCTTCTACAGGGCCGAAAACGCCTGAGGGGCGACAGCGGTGCGCAGAGGCAAAGACTATCCACGGCAGGGAAACGCGAGTGATCCGTTCTAAGCGCGATGTGAAGCTCAGAGAGCTGCGTGAGATAGAGAGCTTGATGAAGGCCAATGGCCTTATGGCCTGACACCAGTTCTTGGATGAGCGTTGCGTCACCACTCAACAGGGCGAACACATCAAAATCAGATTTTCCGCGCGTAATCGTATTACTAGGCCAGAAGTGTCCCTTAGCCCAACAAGGGGGGTGCCCCCGGGTGGGGTGTTTATTTTGAGCGAATGACAAAGAGGGGGGCGCTACAGGCAAGATGCATCGTAGCGTTCTTAATCATTTAGCGATGGCTTAGACATGATACAGATGTGGACTAAAATGTGGACCACACGCCAATCAGTTCAAAAGTATTCTATTTTTATTAAATACTTACAAGGATAACATGGCGGATCGACAGGGATTCGAACCCTGGAGACGGTCACCCGCCTACACACTTTCCAGGCGTGCGCCTTCGACCACTCGGCCACCGATCCATT
>Ga0206127_1003679_pt1 | contig 13963 bp, 14 predicted proteins | sample Helgoland_Spring_6_FD_148646 | JGI IMG/M metagenome (GOLD analysis project Ga0206127, IMG submission 148646) | Pelagic subsurface seawater microbial communities from Kabeltonne, Helgoland, North Sea - Helgoland_Spring_Bloom_20160419_1 | ecosystem: Environmental > Aquatic > Marine > Epipelagic ...
AGGGCATGGCCGCAAAGGCTGATCTGACCAAGCGGTTTCTAATGCGAAAAATGGCTGATTACGAGCTTCTAAAGACTGAAATTGACGAAGTTCGTGAGGACTTGTCTGACACGGAGGCGACCGCACTTGAGACCGTCATGAAGGATTGCTGAAATGAAAAGTGTCAACACAAAAATTAAAAATGAGATTTTTATAAATGGCTAAAGGCGCCTCAAAAATACGTGTCTTGATCACTGGAACGGCCGGGTTCATCGGTTTCCATCTTGCCAAGCAACTACTGGCAGAAGGGATCGTCGTTTACGGCTTTGACGGGATGACCAATTACTATGATGTCGCCCTCAAGAAGCGGCGGCATCAGATGCTGCTGCAGAACCCAAACTTCGCCGCAACCGAGGGGATGGTAGAAGATAGGGCGCTGTTAGAACGTGTCGCCGATGAATTTGAGCCTGATGTAATCATCCACCTTGCGGCACAGGCAGGCGTGCGCTACAGCTTAGAGAACCCACGCGCGTACCTCGATGCCAATGTCATTGGCACGTTAAACGTCATGGAAGCAGCGCGCCACCGGAATGTGCAACACCTGCTGATGGCCTCGACCTCATCGGTTTATGGCGCCAACACCGAAATGCCATTCATCGAGACCGAAAAGGCAGACACGCAGCTGACAATCTACGCTGCAACCAAGAAAGCGAACGAAAGCATGGGACATGCCTATGCCCATCTTTACAATCTGCCGACTACGATGTTTCGGTTTTTTACTGTTTACGGCCCTTGGGGCCGTCCTGATCTAGCACTTTACAAATTTGTGGATGCGATACTCGATGGGCGCCCCATCGACATATACAACAACGGCGACATGTATCGCGACTTCACCTATGTTGACGATCTGGTTCGTGCAATAGCTCTCTTGATTGATGTGGCACCCGTACGCCCGAAGGATGGCTTGGTGCCAGAGGGAGACAGCCTGTCACCCGTTGCCCCTTACCGCGTCGTTAATATCGGCAATTCCGAAAAGGTGCGACTATTGGATTTTGTCGACGCAATCGAGGACTGCCTCGGCCAAAAAGCAGAGCGCAATTACATGGGCATGCAAACGGGCGACGTGCCTGCAACTTGGGCGAATGCAGATTTGTTGAAAACCTTAACAGGTTATCGGCCACAGACAGATTTCCGCCACGGCATTGCTAAATTTATCGACTGGTATCGGGAGTATTCCGGGAAATGACCACTCATATAAAAACTATTGCCGTGATCGGTCTTGGCTACGTAGGCCTTCCGCTCGCAGTAGAGTTCGGCAAGTCACGTCCCGTGATTGGTTTTGATATCAATGTAAACCGGATTGATGCACTGCGAGTGGGGCATGACGTGACGCTGGAGGTCTCCAGTGACGAATTGGCTAAAGCCGATCAGCTTGCATTAACCAGCGACGCCGCTGATCTGGCCACTGCCTCAATCTATATCGTAACCGTGCCGACCCCGATAGACGCACACAAGCGTCCCAACCTTACCCCCTTGTTCGAAGCCTCAGAAATGCTGGGGGGCTTATTGAAGCGTGGCGACATCGTCATTTATGAAAGTACGGTCTACCCAGGCGCGACCGAAGAAGACTGCGTGCCAGCTCTGGAGCGTGCGTCCGGCCTTACCTTCAACGTCGACTTCTTTGCAGGATACTCACCCGAGCGGATCAACCCCGGCGACAAGCAACACCGTTTGCCCAATATCCGAAAAGTGACATCTGGCTCTACACCCAAGATTGCCGAAGAGGTAGATCAACTCTATGCCAGCATTATCACCGCCGGCACCTACAAAGCTGAAAGCATTCGTGTGGCAGAGGCTGCCAAGGTCATCGAGAACACGCAGCGTGACCTGAACATCGCTTTTGTCAACGAGCTGGCGATGATCTTCAACAAGATGGGGATCAACACTGATGAGGTTCTGAAAGCGGCATGCACGAAATGGAATTTCATGCCGTTTAGGCCCGGGCTGGTTGGTGGGCATTGCATCGGAGTGGACCCATATTACCTGACCCACAAGGCCGAAGCGATAGGCTATCACCCGCAAATAATCTTGGCCGGGCGCCGTATCAATGACGGGATGGGCGCGTATCTGGCCAGCCAGCTGGTCAAAGCCATGCTAAAACGCCGTCTTCAAGTAGACGGCGCGTCAGTATTGATCCTAGGACTGACGTTCAAGGAAAACTGCCCCGACCTGCGCAACACCCGTGTGATCGATGTGATTGCAGAACTGTGCGAGTATGGCGTGCTGGTGGATGTGCATGATCCCTGGGTGAATGCGGCAGAGGCTAAGCAGGAATATGGGCTGGACCTGATTACAACGCCAGAACCCTTGGCATATGACGGTGTCATTCTTGCAGTGGCGCATGACATCTATCGCGATGCAGGGGCAGCTGAGCTGCGCAGCTACGGAGGCCCTAGTCACGTGTTCTGTGATCCGAAAAGTGTTTTTGCGCACGATGAAAGTGATTTGCAACTATGACTTTGGGATTAGGACTCCTGAAGAAGACTTTTTCGTTCTACCATGTGGCTTTTCGAGCCTTTTGCCAAACATTAAAATTTTCAGCGTTGTCTATAAAGGACTATGTAATTGATTAAAAACATAAAAAAAACGCTAGCAATTGGCTCAACAGGATCATCAACTGGATTTGGTGCAGTGGATGCCTTGCTAAATAACTCTGAATTAAGTTTTTCAAAAGTATTTGCTTGCGATATAAATCCAGCATATTTAATTGCTGCTTCACATATTGCGGACGGCTACATACAATTACCACAATCGCAAATAGAAGATCAGTGTGAAGCCATCGCTGAGATGCTTTTATTTAATAAAGTGGATGTCTTTTATCCTATTCATGATAAAGAAATAAAGATTGTAGCTGCAAATAAACATATATTTGATCATTACAATATAATCGCATGCTGCAGTGACGAAGAAGCTGTAATGTTATCAAGTGATAAATTACTACTCGCATCACAATTAAAAGAAACCAGGATTACTTACCCTGAGACCATTGAATTAAACGATTGTTACAAAGTATCTACGCCAGTAATTATAAAACCAAAAAGTGGTGTAGGTAGTAAAGATACATTTAAGATCTTTACGCAGGCTCAATTCGATAGGATTATTTCAGAATTAGATGATCAATGGGCCCATTTTATTATTCAGAAATGGTATGATGAGCCTGAAGTTACAGTAGATTGTTTTGTTGACCCTGAGCTAAATTTTGTGCGTACACTTTGCAGGCAACGATTAGAAACAAAAGCTGGGGTAGTCACAAAAGCAAGAGTTTACACAGATGAAAGTTGTGACGCTACTGCATTGGCGCTCGCTGATCATTTAGGCTTACGGGGGGCATTCTGCTACCAATTCAGAACAGATCATTTAACAGGTAGTCGTCCAATAATTGATATAAATCCACGAATAGGTGGTGGGACGGCAATGTCTGTTAAATTGGGAATGAATTTTCCAGCTGCACACATTAATTATTTCTTGGGTTACAGGTCCGAAAAATTATTTTTGCGCCCAAAACATGAGTGCTACGTAACACGATCTTTTTCAGAACATGTTTTTTATATATGATTATGCTAGACTTTGACGGGACGCTCGTAGACTGCCGCCAAAGGCAAGCTACGGTGTTAAATCATATTTTAAAAAAACTTGAAGATAAAGAGCTCGATGAAAACTATATGTGGCAAATGAAACGGGCAGGAAATACCAATATACAGATACTTAAAAAACTAAAATACCCTGAAAAAACAATAAAGTCTCTGCGGCGCTTGTGGCAAATCGAAATCGAAGCTGAAAATTGGTTAAACCTAGATCAATGCTTTCCTTGGTCGTATGAGTTTTTAGAATTTGCTTCACAAAAAACTACTATTAGTTTGCTAACTGCAAGACAAAACGAAGTTGCGCTATTTAGGCAATTAGAAAAATTACAACTAACAAAGTATTTCAAGGATATTTTCGTTGTGCGCCCTGAAACTGCAGCGAAATCAAAATCTGAAATTCTTCGGAGTAATGGGGCAGAATTAATGTGTGGAGATACCGAAACAGATGCAAAAGCTAGTATGTTATCAGAAACTGATTTTTATGCGGTAAGTTGTGGGCAGCGGTCCCACAAATTCCTATCGTCCATTAAGTGTAATAACATTTACCCCAATATATTGAGCTTAAAAAAGCATTTATGAGTAAATCTTTTACAATATACCCAAAAGGAGGAAATAATGAGTGATGAATCAAAAAAAATTGATGAGGTAGCAAATAATAGCCTTTATACTTCTACAGCAGCTCTGGCCACTATTAATTATTCTTATGAAATATTTAGTAGATACCGTTTGGGCGAAGGTAGTATTTTAGAGCTTGGACCTGCGGAAGGTACCATGACTGAAAGACTCTACAGAGACGGCTACAAGCCTGAACTATTGGAAGGGTCCAAAGTTTTTTGTAATCAACTTCGTAAAAAGTTTCCAGATCTGGAAGTATACAATAAATTATTTGAAGATTTTGAACCTAAAATTTCTTATGATACAATTATCCTAGGTCACGTTCTGGAGCATGTTGTAGATCCTGTATCGATTTTACGAAAAGTTGGAACATGGTTAACAAACAACGGGCGAATATTTGCAGCTGTGCCTAATAAGCGGTCTATTCATAGGCAAGCTGCAGTAATTATGGGGCTAATAAATCACGAGGGAACGATGTCTGCAAAAGATATTCATCATGGCCACCGTCGTATTTATGATCCAGAATCTTTTAGGCACGCATTCGCTTCAAGTGGCCTTTATGTTGAACATTTTGGTGGATATTGGCTCAAATCTTTATCAGATAGTCAAATTGAGCGGCATTGGACGCATGAAATGCTGCAGGCTTCCTTAATTTTGGGTGAACGATATCCTGATATTGCAGCAGAAATCTATCTTATAGCAAAGAAATAGAGAGTTTTATGAATAAAATTTTGGGTAATAGTAGATTTATTGAGTTGTCACAAATCAAAGATAGCCGGGGAGATTTGACATTTGTTGAAGGCGGAAAGCATCTGCCGTTTAACATTGCTCGTGTTTATTACCTGTATAACGTTCCTGTTGATGCAGAGCGAGGCGGCCATGCTCATAAAGAACTAGAGCAAGTTGTGTTTGCGCTGTCTGGCAGTTTTCGAATGAAGATTGATGACGGCAAGACCAAATCTGAGCACTGGCTGCGTGATCCTCGCAAAGGTTTATATATCAAAAATATGATTTGGCGAGAAATGGACAGCTTCAGCCAGGGTGCAGTCTGCATGGTGCTGGCGTCACATTGGTATGATGAGGTGGATTATTTCCGTGATTATGACGATTTTCTAACAGCTGTGCGGGGGTGATGTGCAATGATCCCCTTTCTTGACCTAGGCGCAACCTACCGCGAACTCAAGCCTGAGATCGACGCAGCAGTGTCGCGCGTTCTCAACAGTGGTTGGTACATCCTTGGCCCCGAAGTTGAAGCGTTCGAGGCCGAATGGGCGGCCTATTGCGAAGCGAAACACGCGGTCGGGCTTGCCAACGGGCTGGACGCTCTCACCTTGGCTTTGCGGGCGCTCGACATCGGACATGGCGATGAAATCATTGTGCCCTCCAATGCGTATATTGCCACATGGCTTGCAGTAACTGGCGTAGGTGCAACGCCGGTCCCAGTTGAACCTGACATGGCCACACACAATATCGACCCCAAGCGGATCGAAGCTGTAATTACGTCGCAAACCCGTGCGTTGTTGCCTGTGCACCTTTATGGACAACCCGCCGACATGGACCCGATCCTTGACATCGCACGTCGCCATGGGCTGCGGGTGATCGAAGATGCTGCACAGGCGCATGGTGCACGTTACAAGGGCAAGCGCATCGGTGCGCATGGCGATATTGTTTGCTGGAGCTTCTATCCGGGCAAAAACCTTGGCGCACTCGGTGATGCAGGTGCCATCACCACTAATGACACCGCATTGGCAGAGCGTTTTGCCCTTTTGCGCAATTATGGCTCTCGTAAGAAATATGTGAACGAAGAAACTGGCGTGAACTCACGTCTCGATCCCATTCAAGCCGCGGTCTTACGGGTGAAGTTGGGGGTTCTAGATAAGTGGACTGAAAAGCGACGTGCTGTGGCCGCTGCCTATACAGTGGGTTTTGCCGAATGTGACCTCATATTGCCTCATGTTCCTGATTGGGCAGAGCCAGCTTGGCACCTCTATGTGGTGCGCATGTCTGATCGCGAGAGGCTGCAGGGCCGCATGACAGAGGCTGGCATCGGCACACTGATCCATTATCCGATCCCACCGCATATGCAGAGGGCTTATGCTGACATGGAGATATTGCCAGATACATTTCCTCTGGCGCGTGATTTGGCCAGAGAAGTACTCAGCCTACCTATGGGTCCGCAGCTTGGTTTAGACCAAGTGCAAGACGTTGTTCATGCGCTCAAGAATGCTTAATCAGCATGTCTGAACTCTCTAGCTCCCGCGGCCTGATCAAGTCGATGTTGATCATCGGATCGGCGCAGGTCGTCAACATTCTGATTTCTATTGTCAAGATGAAGGTAGTGGCAGTTTTGCTTGGGCCCGGCGGCGTCGGCCTACTCAGTATTTACAATAGCCTTCTGGGCATAGTCAAACAAACCGCAGAACTCGGCATGGGGTCCAGCGGCGTTCGGGAAATTGCATCCTCGCGCGGTAACGAGGTGACGCTCAGCTGCGTGCGCCGCGTACTCTTTGCTGCGCATCTAATACAAGGGACATTGGCAATGACCGCCATCTGGCTCCTGCGCGAGCGCATCGCGATATGGCTTTTTGGTGACGTTCTAAGGGCGACAGAGGTCGGATTGATCGGGATTGCAATCCTTTTTGGCCTCCTCGCCTCCGCGCAGACGGCTCTTTTGCAGGGACTACGCAAGATAGGTGATCTGGGGCGTGTGACGGTAATTGGCGCCTTCGTTGGGACCCTAGTGGGCCTTGCAGCTGTCTGGCTTCAAGGTGAGCGCGGTCTCATTTGGTTTATCGTCGTGCAGCCACTGGCTGTAGCTTTAATTGCCCTGCATTACACACGTCGCCTACCCAAACCCATGGTAGCACGCCTGTCGCTTGTAGAGACGTGGGGCGTTTGGAAGCCCATGGTCAAGTTCGGCGCTGCCTTCATGCTGGCTGGACTGGCAACAGCAGCTACGCTGTTAGTAGTCCGGGGCAGTATATCTCAAGAACTGGGACTTGACGCTGCTGGGTATTTCGCGGCAGCGTGGGGCGTCTCAATGACTTATGTGGGCTTTCTGCTTGGTGCTATGGGTGCCGACTACTACCCCCGTCTGACAGAGGTCATCCACGACAAGGTTGCAGCGGTTCAGCTCATGAATGACCAGGCCCAGCTTGGCCTCGCCATCGGTGGACCAGTCTTGTTGCTTCTTATCGGCCTGGCACCTTGGGTGATCACCCTTCTTTACTCCAGTGCATTTGAGCCAGCTGTAACGCTCCTTCAGTGGCAAATGCTTGGTAATGTCTTCAAACTGGCAAGTTGGGCCATGAGCTTTTCCATCGTCGCCACAGCACGTAGCAAGACGTTTTTTCTCATGGAGCTGAGCTTTAACATTGCCTTTCTCGGGATGGTCTTCATTTTTCTGCCTTACCTCGGCTTGGAAGTGACGGCCTACGCATTCGTCCTAAGTTACCTTGTCTATCTGACCATCGTCTATGTCTTGGCACGCAACATTCACAATTTCCGCTGGCAGGCACTCTCTCTTGGACTGCTGGGTTTGCACACGAGCCTTTGTGTTGTGCTACTAGTGATGGCTATGATGACCCCCATTGCAGCTGCAATTGCCTCGCCACTTCTTGCCGCGGCGACGGGGCTCTTCGGTCTTCGTGTCGTCCTGAGCAAAGTCGGTAAGCACGGCCGCCTGCCCACACGGCTCTATGGGATATTTGAACGCCTTGGCTGGCTAATCAAGTCAGCAGTTTAGAAAAATAACATGAATAAAATGTCAGATAACCCGGAAGAAATGCCTTATAACGCAATTGATTGGCCGTTGGTGTCCTTTGCACTGTTTGCATACAATCAAGAGCAGTACATCCGCGAAGCCGTCGAGGGCGCATTTGCGCAAACCTACGAGCCGCTAGAAATCATCCTGTCGGATGATTGCTCTAGCGATCGGACTTATCAGATCATGCAGGAAATGGCTGCAACGTATAAGGGGCCGCACAAGATTATTGTACGGTCCAATACTTTTAATGTTGGCACCGCGTTACACGTTCAGTCAGCGTTTTCTGAGTCGGAGGGTCAGCTGTTTGTTTTAGCTGCAGGCGATGACATCTCAGCCCCCAATCGCGTGAGAGTTCTAGTTGATGCCTGGATCACCGCCGAAAGCCCCGAAGGCGCCATCCATTCCGGGCGTGAGACCTTTCGAAACGGCCAGACCGTCGCGATAGAACCGGCTAAGCGTTACCGATTCACCGATCGCGTGCTAGAGGGATACGCCCAAGGATACTGGTTGCCCGCTGCCGCGCCCACCTGCGCCTTTACCCGCAGTGTATTTGAGCGTTTTGCGCCGCTACTAGGCGGCAGCATCATCGAGGATTTGCCACTACAATTGCGCGCAGCACTTATCGGAAAGTTTGTTGCTTGTGATCAAACTTTGGTCCGTCAGCGGTTACATGACGATAGCACAGGTACTGGCTACAACATCGACTCCCCATCACGTTGGAATCGGTTTGTGATCAGCAAGGCGATCGCTCTGCGTACAATGCAGAGCGATGTCGCAAGCTGGAAGGGCGAGATGGATCAGGCGCTACGCCGTCAAATTGAAAGGAAGATTCTCGCGGGCTTACATTCCGCTTCGGGCCTGCTCCTTCCTGAAACCCGACCGATCAATCTCGGCACGCGCCTGATGTTGGGAGTTAAGATCGCGACCGCCCCGATCATCACCCCGAGTTTTCCTGTCCGGGTCGCCTATGCACTGAGCTTTTTTAAATTTAATTTCCACCGACGCCTTTACCATCACATTCGCCCATGGATCTGTTGGTTCCAGAGGGTTCGATGAGTACAACCCATTTTCAACTTGCGCATTCGTCATTGAGAAGGTCTTACCCAATGCCTGTTCGGGAAACAAAATGGCAATGTAATTATCTTAAGCGGAGAAAATGTGCCGACACAATTCCATTTGTGCATCGACATAATTCTGTGCGTGAGGTAGCAGCTGAGCATATCAAAATGTTCCTCAATAAAGGAGATAACACCAATGATAAACCATAACAGGGGTTTTTGGGGTATATTGTCGAACGTCCTTCCAAAAACCGAGCTCGGTGATCTTGTCTACTCGTGGGCCAAGTTTGTCCGGGTCCACCGACGCCTTCCGAAGCGCAATCGAAAACTATTCAACGACATGCTCTATGGTTCAAAACAGTCCCTGGAGATTATGAAACCTTTGCGCACCTACACTACTGACAAAGAATTCTTTAAAAAAATGGTCAGGGGCGAAGTGGGTGCGCATAACGTCGTGCCGACTCTCGCAGTATTTCACACCGAAGCCGACGTCGACGCGTTCGACTTCCCTGACAGTTTTTGCGCGAAACCGACGCATATGAGCGGCGAAGTTGCAATCGTGCGTAATGGTGCTCCAGACCGTGAACAGATGAAAAGCTGGCTTCATATGAGTCACTATCCGAACTCGCGGGAGCGAAACTACAAATACTTGGTACCCAAGGTGATCGTCGAGCCTCTCATCTTCGATAAGGACGACATCACCGATTACCGCATATTCTGTTACGAGGGCGAACCTAAGTTGATCTCCATCGATCTCGGGAAATATACCAGTTACACGCGAGCGTCCTACACGACGGATTGGCGAAAGCAGGACTATTCACTCGGCTACCCCTTGCATCCAGGTGAGGTCGACAGGCCAGTTTGTCTAGAAGAAATGCTGAGCGCCGCAGAGATACTATCAAAAGAACTGAATTTTGTGAGAGTCGACTTCTACACGGACGGCAAGCATTTCTACCTTGGGGAGCTGACACATTGCCATGCTTCTGCCTCACAAGTTTTCATCCCGAAATCTGCAGAGCAGCGAGCTTCTAAAACGGTATTCGGTTGATGAAAAAAAAATCAACCCTTTATCTATCGCGTAACGGCCTGCTTGAGCCACTTGGGCAGAGCCAAGTTTTCGCCTATTTGCGCGGGCTGTCGCGGAATTATAATATCACGCTAATTACTTATGAAAAAGATGAGGATTGGGCTGATAAGGCCCGTCTGCAAAAAGCACGAACGGATTGCAAGGACTTGGGCATCAGGTGGTTACCGCAGCATTTCCGCCAACAGCCAAAGATCGTTGCACCAGCGTTCAGTATGATCCGAATGGTGTGGTTAGTCAGGCGCGAAATACGGCAGCGCGGTATTCGCTTGATCCACGCACGGTCTAATATTCCTGCAGCCACAGCATTAGCTGTCAGTTGGATGACAGGAGTTCCATTCCTATTCGACCTCCGATCACTGTTTCCAGAGGAGCTGATCACTGCTCGGCGAATGCGCCGGGGATCTTTTCTCCACCGTGCTATTATTTGGGCGGAACGAGTGTGCCTCGCAAAATCCGCAGCAGTCATTTCACAAACTCATGCGGCCGTGAATCATATAAAATCGGTGTACCCTAATGAACTGAAAGACCAATGTCTTGTAATGATCCCCACCTGCGCCGACCTCGATCGGTTCACTCCGCCCTTAGATCAGCCTTCTGGCCCGACGGTGCATGGCTGCATCGGTACGATCCTATCAGGCTGGTTCCGCACCGATTGGTTGGCGGCGTGGTTGTCAGCTGTCGCGCAGGACGATACCGACGCCCGTTTTGAAATCGTGACGCGCGACGATGCTGACCGTGTTCGCGTAGCACTCGACCCCATGAATAAATTCGGCGACCGCCTGACGATCGGCCCTCGCCCATCCGAGGAGATGCCCACCGCCGTGCGCGGCCACGATCTGACCCGTGTTCGCGTAGCACTCGACCCCATGAATAAATTCGGCGACCGCCTGACGATCGGCCCTCGCCCATCCGAGGAGATGCCCACCGCCGTGCGCGGCCATGATCTGACTGTAATGTTCTATGCGGGTGGGGAGGTGTCGGAGCTTGGGCGTTCACCCACACGCATGGCCGAGGTTCTCGGGTGCGGTCTCCCCGTCGTGGCCAATGAAGGTGTCGGAGATGTGGCTGACATAATCCGTCGATACAATGTCGGGGTGGTCGTCAAGGACGGGTCCCAGGCCGCGATGATGGCGGCGCTCGATGAGCTGAAGGCGCTGCGGTCCGATCCCGACCTGACGTCGCGGTGCCGAAAAGCCGCCAAGGAAGTGTTTTCCCTTCAGGCCGGAACGGAAGCGTATTGCAAGCTTTATGCAAATATCCTTGGACCATCCAGATATCCCTGAGGCCGAGCCAGCCGTGGCGCATGCCGCAAATGTCCGATAAGGTGTAATTTCCCACCCTCGCAAACCACCTACACTTGAACAAGAAGACATTCTTGGACACCCTGCCCCCTAAATTTGTTCCTGCCACCTCTAGCCACACACCAGAAAAGAGGCAATAGGCGGATTATTGGCTGGCGACCTTACGTAAAACAGCCTAAGTATTGGATCGATATGCACCATAGATTTTTCCTCACAGTTTCGCGTAACAACTGTCGCACACTAGCCTTCGGCTGTGACCTGATTGCGTCCAATTTGGCTCACATCGAAGTCCGTTCCGGATACATGCACGGCGAAGGGCACATATGTGCGGCATAGCAGGCCTGTTTGCCCCCAGATCAGGTGATACTGACAGAATTTCGGCGACACTGCAAAAGATGACCCGCAGCCTCGCCCATCGCGGGCCAGATGCGGAGGGTTTTTGGAGAGAAGGAGAGGTGGCGCTTGGGCATCGACGTCTCAACATTCTGGATCTTTCTGACGCAGGCGCGCAGCCCATGCGATCAAAAAGTGGGCGTCACGTCATCGTCTTCAATGGCGAAATTTACAACCACCTCGATATGCGTCGTGACCTCGCATTAGACGGGGTCACAACTGATTGGCGCGGGCACTCCGATACTGAGACCCTGCTTACGGGAATTACGCATTGGGGGCTCAACGAGACGCTTCAGCGCGCAAAAGGCATGTTTGCGCTCGCACTTTGGGATCGCTCAGAAAAGCGGCTCTCTCTGGCGCGAGACCGAATGGGGGAAAAGCCGCTCTACTGGGGGTGGGCCGGGAAGGCGCTGGTGTTTGGGTCTGAACTTAAGGCACTGCGAGCGCATCCCGATTGCTCGCGTGATGTGTGCCGCGACGCACTGGCGCAATATCTGCACTTTATGTACGTACCGGCCCCGCGCAGCATTCACCCTGGCCTCTTCAAACTGGAACCAGGGACGATCCTCACTGTCGATGGTGCGCCGCCTTCCACACCACCTGAAGAGCCAATCCGCCCTGACGGGCATCATGGCAACATTAGCATCCGCCGATATTGGGACTTGAACGCAGAGATTGAGGCAGGGGCACAGAACCAAATCGAAGACAAAGGCGATGCTGTTGCAGCACTCGGTGAAGTTCTTGGCAAGGCGGTACAAAGGCAGATGATCTCGGATGTGCCCCTAGGTGCCTTCCTGTCCGGTGGCGTGGATAGCTCAGCCATCGTGGCGCTGATGCAGGCGCAAAGCGCGCGCGCAGTGCAGACCTTTACGATAGGGTTCGATGACGCCGCTTTTGACGAGTCCCCGTATGCCGCCACTGTTGCACATCACTTGGGCACCGAGCATACTAAGCTGCGCGTCACTGACGCAGATGCACGTGACGTGATACCCCTTCTGCCAGACCTTTATGACGAGCCCTTTGCAGATTCCTCACAAATACCAACGTATCTGGTATGCCGTGCAGCGCGCAAACATGTGACGGTTGCACTGTCAGGTGACGGGGGCGATGAGTTATTCGGTGGATATAACAGGTATTTCTGGGGCCCCAAGATATGGGGCCGGTTTGCACTACTGCCTCATCCTCTCCGCCAGGGCTTAGGCAAAGTAATTCGGTCCGTACCCCTTTCCGTTTGGGACGCAGCCGGTTCTAAGTATAATCGCCTGCGGTCAGGAAGCAGCGGTATTTCTAGGCTTGGAGACAAAGCGCACCAGCTTGGCGATCACCTCAGGACCATCAAAACAACCGATGACCTTTACAGATCGCTTGTCAGCAAGTGGCCGCTTGAGGGCGGAATTATGCCGGGTATCTCCGAAGACCCGACCTCCCAACTCGATCACCCGTTGCCAGAGAACGGCATTGATGATCCTGCCATGCTGATGATGGTGCAAGACATGCGCAGTTATATGCCTGATGACATTCTGTGCAAGGTTGACCGCGCTGCTATGGGTGTCAGCCTGGAAACGCGAACGCCGTTCCTCGACCCTGACGTGATTGCACTCGCCGCACGTCTGCCGATGGCCACGAAAATTCGCGATGGTCATGGCAAGTGGGCCTTGCGGCAGGTCCTGTATCAGCATGTCCCCCGTGAGATGATCGAAAGACCCAAAGTGGGCTTTGCAATTCCGATTGGGATATGGCTGCGTGGTCCGCTGCGTGACTGGGCAGAGGAGTTGCTTTCGGACGCACGTCTGGCCAAGGACGGTTTCTTCGACTCAGACATTGTTCGCCAGACATGGGCAGAGCACTTGTCGGGGCGTAGGGACTGGACGGCACGACTTTGGGCGATTTTAATGTTTCAGGCATGGCACGCTCAGTGGGCATGAAGGACCGTCTTCTTGTTCTGTCCAAGTATTCCCGCTTGGGCGCATCAAGCAGGCTGCGCACCCTGCAGTACCGCCGCTGGCTTGAGGATGCTGGTTTCACGGTGGAGTACTCAGCGCTTTTTGACGATCGCTATCTCCAAAGGCTTTACTCTGGAGAGAAGACGCATGCTGACTTGGTAAAGTATTACCGCAAGC
>Ga0206127_1003682_pt1 | contig 13957 bp, 12 predicted proteins | sample Helgoland_Spring_6_FD_148646 | JGI IMG/M metagenome (GOLD analysis project Ga0206127, IMG submission 148646) | Pelagic subsurface seawater microbial communities from Kabeltonne, Helgoland, North Sea - Helgoland_Spring_Bloom_20160419_1 | ecosystem: Environmental > Aquatic > Marine > Epipelagic ...
TAGAGCAAAAAAACTCTATAATTTTAGAACCAAGCGGACGAAACACAGCGCCTGCTATTGCACTTGCGGCACTTTATGCGAAAGATGATCCTCTTCTTTTAGTACTTTCAGCAGATCATCTGATACAAGATCAAACTAGTTTTACAGATGCTGTTTCTGCTGCTATTCCATTAGCTGAGAGTGGAAAGCTTGTGACTTTTGGTGTTCTACCAACAGATGCAAATATCGGTTATGGCTATATAAAACGAGGAAAAAAGCAAGGTAATGGTTTTGTAGTCGATCAATTTGAGGAAAAACCATCTGCTGAGACCGCTAATAAATATGTTAAAACAGGCATGTATTATTGGAATAGCGGTATGTTTCTTTTTAAGGCAAGTCGATATCTTGAAGAGCTCAAAAAGTTTCGACCTAATATTTATAAAGCATGTAAATCTGCAATAGATAAAACAAATTCTAGTACAGACTTCATCCGTGTTGATGAAGACAAATTCAATAATTGTCCAAGTGAATCTATCGACTATGCAGTGATGGAAAACACCAAAGATGCCATAGTGGTTCCGATGGAGGCAGGTTGGAGTGATATTGGATCTTGGTCATCGATCTGGGAAGTAAGTAAAAAGGATGATCAAGGCAATGCTATTCGTGGTGATGTCATGATGCACGATGTAAGTGACTCTTATATTAGAGCTGAAGATAGTCTAGTGTCCGCAGTAGGGGTTGATAATTTAGTAATTGTTTCCACTAAAGAGGTGGTTTTGGTGGCAAATAAAGATAGCGTTCAAGATGTATCTTTAATTGTTCAAAAATTGAAAGATAGTGTGAGACCTGAATGGGAGCTCCACAGAGAAGTATATCGTCCTTGGGGAAAGTTCGACTCGATAGATAAAGGTGATCGATATCAAGTAAAAAGGATTACAGTTAAGCCTGGCGCTAAATTGAGTATCCAAAAGCATCACCATCGTGCTGAGCACTGGATCGTAGTAAGCGGCACTGCGAAAGTAACCAAAGGTGATGAAAGCTTTTTGCTTTCAGAGAATGAGTCTACATATATCCCTTTAGGAGTAGTCCATGCATTAGAGAACCCTGGAAAGGTTAATTTGGAATTGATTGAAGTGCAATCGGGTATCTATTTAGGCGAAGATGATATTGTTCGATTAGAAGATCGCTATGGTAGAACATAGAAAAACATGGGATTATGATTTGGCTTGGTCCCCTAGTTTAGTTTGATTATCAGTAATCTACTGTAGAGAAAAAATTAAATTTAATTTCAAAAACTGAGGAGTTAATTGATGTTTAAAAATGCTGAAATGGAACCTTTTGTGATTGCTGAAGTTGGGCAAAACCATCAAGGCATTTTGGAAAATGCGTTGGAATATATTAGAATTTTTGCTTTTGAGGGTGCGGATGCTGTTAAGTTTCAAACACGCAATAATAAGGCGCTTTTTTCAAAATCTGCCTATGAAAAACAATATGATAGTGAGAATGCTATGGCAAAAACCTATGGAGCGCATAGAGAGCATTTAGAGTTAAAGCCAGAATGGTTGCCGCTTTTAAAAGAAGAATGCATAAAGCACGGTGTTAAATTCATGTCGACGCCTTTTGATGAGCCTTCACTTGATATTCTGGGTGAGGTTGGTGTTGATATTATTAAAATAGCATCTTTTGATCTAGGTAATCTTCCTTTTATAAATCGCATTGGTGCTATAGGTGTACCTGTTGTCATGAGTGTTGGAGGTGCGAAAATAGAGCAGATAAGGTCTAGTGTTGAGGCTTTATTAAAGCATCATAACAATATAGCAGTCTTGCATTGTGTATCAGAATATCCGTGTGAATTTGATCGCCTTGGATTAGATAATATAGAAACTTTGAAAAAGGAGTTTCCTGAATGTACTGTAGGGTCATCAGATCACTTTAATGGAACTCTTTCAGGACCTATAGCCTATATGAAAGGAGCAAGAGTATTTGAGAAGCATGTTACTCTAAATCGAGCATGGAAGGGCACTGATCATAGTTTTGCACTAGAGGCGAAGGGCTTTAGAAATTTTGTCCGTGACATTAAAAGGGTGCGACATATGCTTCCCCCTAAGTCTGATGTTGATCTTGGAAATGAGTATGTATTTAAAAAACTAGGTAAATCGGTGACACCCATTCGAGACCTAAAGGCAGGGGAAGAATTAACTCTGGATAACCTGTCAGGGTGTATTTTTGATTTAGAGTATATTCCAGTAAGAGACTCAGGATCCTTGATAGGTAAAGCTATGAAAGTTGATATTTTAAAAGGCTGTCCAATATTGTTGGAGGATATAAGCAATTAATAATCCCCCACATATACAAGAAATCAGCTCAAATAAAATAGAGAGTCTAGAGTTGATTATTTTTGATTTTGATGGTGTATTTACTGATAATGCCGTCTACATAGATCAGTATGGTGTTGAAAGTGTTCGATGTTCGCGGAGTGATGGATTGGGCCTTGCTCGTGTTCTTGGGCTAGATATCAAAGTGGGTATTGTGTCAACTGAGGTAAATCCTGTTGTTTCGGCGAGAGCGAAAAAGCTGAAGGTGAAATGCTGGCAGGCGGTGACTGATAAATCTATTGCGGTGCGCAAGGTATGCTTAGAATTTGGTGTAGATCCTAAAAAAACGATGTTTGTAGGTAATGATATAAATGATATACCTGCTTTCAAGCTGGTAGGAATTCCTGTGGGTGTGAATGATTCTTATGATGAGATTTTGCCTCACATATCATACATAACAAACATGCAGGGAGGTTATGGTGCAGTCCGTGAAATCTGCGATACAGTCTATCAGCAAAGATTTCGGAAATCAATTGGAGGCGATTTATGAGCAGGTGCGCTTTATTTGATGTTCATAGAGAAATAGTCGTTATAACAGGTGCTTGTGGGCAGCTTGGAATGTCTTATCAGAAAGCTTTTCTCGATGAAGGATCAATAGTAGTAGGTGTCGACATTTTTAAGTCAGATGACATAATTGCTTTAGAAGCTCAATACGGGGAAAGGTATCTGTTTCAAATTGGTGATATCACCTCTAAGGATTCTTTAACCGCTTGTTTAGTTCAGATTGTGAGTGATTTTGGCACTCCTACTGTTTTAATTAATAATGCGGCGATTGATTCACCCCCAGGTGCACCATTAGAAGAAACTGGCCCCTTTGAAGGTTACCCAGAAGCGTCGTGGGATAAAGTGATTGAAGTCAATTTAAAAGGAACCTTTTTTGCTTGTCAGATTTTTGGGGCGGCTATGGCTGAGGCAGGTAGTGGATCCATAGTGAATGTATCATCAATATATGGTCTTGTAGCCCCAGATCAAAGCATATATGAATTTAGGAGAAAGAGGGGGGAGAGTTTTTATAAGCCTGTTGCTTATTCGGCTTCAAAATCAGGTGTGTTAAATTTGACGCGTTATTTAGCTACTTATTGGGCGGATAAGAACGTTAGAGTAAATTCTCTTACGATTGCTGGGGTGTTTAACAATCAAGAAAAAGACTTTCTAGATGCTTATTGTGATCGAATCCCAATCGGTCGAATGGCCGCACCAGATGAATACAATGGTTCCATGATTTACTTGGCAAGTCAGGCTTCATCATATGTAACGGGAACAAATCTAATTGTAGATGGTGGTTGGACAGCGATATGACAATTATGAATATTTTAAAGATCAACAACTGGATTAATGGGCGGGAAGAAGGTCCCGTTGTTGACAGTTGGGTTAATAAATATAACCCTCACTCTGGAGAAATCTTATGTCAGGTTGCGAACTCTTCCTCATTAGATGTCAGCAATGCAGTTTCGATTGCAGAGCTTGCTTTTCCCATATGGTCAGACGTCACTCCGGTTGGTCGAGGTAAGGTTCTTTTTGAGATGGCTCGGCTAATGGAGTTAGTGTCTGATGATTTAGCAAAGAGCATAGCGTTAGAGGCTGGAAAACCAATTCAGGACGCTCGGGGGGAAGTTGGGGCGGCGATCATGCAAGCGAAATTCTTTGCAGGCGAAGGAATGCGTTTGTACGGTAAAACTTTAACTTCTGGAGTTTCTGGAAAATATAGTCAAACTATAAGGCAGGCTCATGGAGTTGTTGGGCTAATAGTACCTGCTAACACGCCTATAGCGAATATTGCATGGAAGATTTTTCCGGCCCTGATTTGCGGTAACACAATTGTGCTGAAATCTTCTGAGGACACACCCTCTGTCGCTAACATGATTGCCAAAATTGCCAAGGAAGCTGAATTGCCAGATGGTGTTTTAAATATAGTCCAAGGGACTAGGGATGCAGGTGCTGCAATAGTTGAAAATAAAAGAGTACCGTTAATCAGCTTCACTGGCTCAACCGCTGTTGGCCAGTGGATTGCTGCAGTTGCCGGCCAGCGGTTAGCGAGAGTGTCACTCGAGTTGGGGGGCAAAAATTCGTTTTTGGTTTGTGATGATGCTGATATCGATAAAGCAGTGCACTGGGCAGCACTTTCTGCTTTTAGCAATGCAGGACAAAGATGCGCTGCAGCGAGCAGAATTCTAGTTTATGAGGATGTCTACGATGAGTTTTTGGAAAAGCTAGTAGCTAAAGCAAATGATCTCAAAGTTGGCATTACTGATGATTGTGACTTGGGTCCTGTTATTAATCATAAACAGTACGTAAATATTTTGTCTGGTATTGAAACTGCAAAGAACAGTGGAGGTAATATTTTAGTTGGTGGTGCAACTAGCGATCCCGACTTGGCAGAGGGTTATTATATCATGCCAACTGTTATTGAAAATATGGGTAACGATGCTGAGATTAATAATACCGAAATTTTTGGCCCGGTTGTAACGGTTCAACGAGTTAAAGATATGCATGAAGCATTGGTCCTTGCAAACGCGTCTGAGTATGGGCTGACGGCTGCTATACATACGGCAAGCGTAGACAGAGCTATGTGGTATGCTCAACGCACAAGAACTGGTGTAGTAAATGTTAATGGTGGAACTTACGGTAGTGAGCCGCATATGCCGTTTGGAGGATTTGGATCCTCAGGTAATGGCACCCGAGAGCCGGGAGTTGAGGCTCTTGATGTCTACTCGGAGTTGAAAAATATTTCTTTTTTAACGCGTGAAAGTTTGATCTAGCTTATGGCGATTACTTCAGTAGCTTTTATTCCAGCGCGATCTGGCTCTAAAAGAGTCAAGAATAAAAACATTAAACTATTGAATGGCCACCCTTTAATGGCATATTCAATAAGGGCAGCTATTGATAGTGGGGTTTTTGATGCTGTTATTTGCGCAACAGATAGTGAAGAGTACGCTAACATAGCTCGGCACTATGGGGCAGAAGTCCCTTTCCTCAGACCTGAGGCTATATCTGGTGATAAATCGCCTGATATAGAATGGGTTAAGTTAATGTTAAATACTTTAGGCAAAGCCGATAGGTTTTTTGATGCCTTTAGTATTTTAAGGCCAACGAGCCCTTTCCGTCTGCCAGAAACGATTCGTCGGGCATGGCAAATCTTTCAAGATTCATTGGAGGCTGACTCATTGCGAGCTGTTGAGAAGTGTAAACAGCATCCTGGGAAAATGTGGTCTATTCAGAATAATAAAATGCTTCCAATTATGCCTTTTGAGATAGGAGGAACACCATGGCACAGTAGTCAATATGCCTCTTTGCCGGATATCTATGTCCAAGACGCTAGCCTTGAAATAGCATGGTCAAAGGTTGCGTTAGAGAGGGATACTATCGCAGGCGAGATTATAATTCCGTTTGTCAGTTCCCGATTGCAAGGCTTTGACATAAATATTCCTGAGGATTGGATTTTAGCAGAGTACTATGTTAGACAAAAGGAAGCGATCTTGCCACTGATCCATCATTCAACATACACTAATAAACACGGAGAATTTAATGGGTGATCAAGTCGGAGAAGCAGTTAGCGGTACTCTTTATTATGTGCCTGAGGAAGAGTTTACAAGAATATTGAAATTAACTTGTACTGATGTGGAAAGGGTAGATCTTTTTGCCACATTATGCCGGATTAATACGCTTTACATGATTGCTCGATGTGGATCTGGACATATTGGTAGTAGTTTTAGTAGTTTGGATATAATGTCCTGGATGCATGTAATGCATCTTAAATCATCGAGTGATGTATTTTTTTCGTCAAAAGGTCATGATTCGCCAGGTCTCTATAATGTTCTCTTGGGCTTGAATAAACTAGATTTTAATTTAATTCACAATTTGCGTCGTGTAGGTGGCCTGCCTGGGCACCCTGATGTGGCTACTCCAAATATTGTAACCAATACGGGCTCTCTAGGTATGGGTGTTTCCAAAGCCAAAGGAATGGTAATTGCTAATCGCTTGCAGAATAAAAAAGGTAATGTGTATGTCTTGACTGGAGACGGGGAATTACAAGAAGGCCAGTTTTGGGAATCTTTGGCTTCAGCTGTTAATTATAACTTGCATGAAATAACGGTGATTATTGACCACAACAAGCTGCAATCTGACACATTGGTATCAAAGGTGAGTGATCTTGGAGATCTAGCAGCAAAGTTAAAAGCTTTTGGTTGGCATGTTAGCAGATGCGATGGAAATAATTTGTCAGAGTTCGCTGCTGTTCTGTCTTCTATTGCTACTGTGATTGATAGACCTAAAGTTATCATAGCGGATACGATTAAAGGTAGAGGTGTTTCGTTTATGGAGCACACCTCTATCGATTCAGACGTTGAGCTCTACAAATACCACAGTGGTGCTCCAACTGCTGACGCCTATGTTAGAGCATCACAAGAATTGATTGATAGCACTAATATTAAACTTCAAGATTTGTCAGAGGGACTTATAGAGCTTGAAAGCATTGACCGCCCAATTGCTCCTTTAATTGAGAAGGTTCCTGAGAAACTTGTGGCTGCTTACACTGAAGCACTAATACATCAGGCAGAAAAAAGGCCTGAGATTGTTGCTCTTGATGCTGATCTTATATTAGATACTGGATTAATACCCTTTGAAAAAAAGTTCCCGAGTAGATTTATTGAGTGCGGCATTGCAGAGCAAGATATGGTCTCTCAAGCTGGTGGGATGGCACTAAACGGATTGTTGCCTATAGTGCATTCTTTTGCATGCTTTCTTAGCTCTAGACCAAATGAGCAGATTTATAATAATTCTACAGAACGATCTAAAATTATCTATGTTGGAACACTGGCGGGTATTATTCCGGGTGGGCCAGGTCATTCTCATCAAGGAGTTCGAGATATTTCGTCGATGGGTGCAATGCCAGGAATGACCGTCGTAGAACCTTCCTGTGAAGCAGAGGTGGGGATGTTGCTGGATTGGGCGGTTAATACCAATGTTGAGAGTACATATATACGGCTTGTCAGTCTCCCTACCATTATTAATTTTGAACTTCCAGACCCATATGTGATATCTAAAGGTCAAGGAATTGAATTGATATCTGGTAAAGATGGAGTGTTATTTGCATATGGTCCTGCAATGTTAAGTGCTGCAATAACTGCGGTTAAGGGTGTCAAAGAGCAAACTGGAATATCAGTGAGCGTTGTGAATTTACCGTGGTTAAATGTCGTGGATCAAAAGTGGCTCAAAGATATCATTAGCACTAAAGAAATTGTATTCTCCATTGAAAACCACTATTCCATAGGCGGTCAAGGGGATCGCATTGCTAATGCTATAATGCTATCTGGTAATCAAAAGGCCTCCCTTGTGCATATTGCTCTTGAAGATATTCCAGTTTGCGGTACGAACGAAGAAATTTTGAGCAACCATTCACTGGACTCTCTTTCAATTGCAAACCGAATAAAAGAAACATTTTTAGCCCGTTAATTTGTAATTTAGTATTTGAGATGTCATGTATATTAAAAAATTAATTCATGAAGAAAAACTGAAAAGTTTAAGTAAGTCCCTTAAGCAGCTCGGTTCCAAAGTTGTTTTTACTAATGGTTGTTTTGATATCTTGCATGTGGGTCATGTAAGGTATCTTCATCAGGCCAGAGCAAAAGGCGACGTATTGCTCGTTGCGGTGAATGGAGATTCCTCAATTTCTTCTATAAAGGGATCAATGAGACCAATAAATTCTCTTCAAAACAGATTGGAGGTTTTGGCTGCTTTATCATGCATTGATTATTTAGTCTCTTTCGACACTAAGACTCCTGAGTTTTTACTTGAATTGCTTCAACCTGACATCCTTGTTAAAGGCGGTGATTATAAAAATGTTAATGATATAATTGGGAAAGAATATGTTGAGTCTTACGGTGGAAATGTGTGCCTTTTGGAACAAGTTCCTGGAGTTTCAACAACTTCGTTAATTAAGAAAATGAAGTCAGTCTAGTCTTCGTATTTGAAAAAAGTAAAAATAAATTTAGGAGTAAGAGTTGAGTAAGTTTAAAGCAGCAGTATTGGTAGAACAACATAAACCATTACAGGTTTGGGATATTGAAACTAGATCGGTTTCTGGGTTTGAGGTTGCCGTTAAACTAATATCCTCATGTATTTGTGGTGCTCAAGTTAATGAATTCCTGGGTAGAAAAGGGCCTGATAAATTCTTGCCTCATTTTATGGGCCATGAAGGATTTGGGGTTGTTGAAGATATTGGCGAATCAGTCACACATATTAAAAAAGGCGATCATGTAATATTGCATTGGCGACCTGGGTTGGGTGGAGGTATACTAGGATCTAAATTTAATTTATCTGATGGTTCTTCAGTTGGCGCTGGTCCAGTAACAACTTTTACTGAATATACGGTTGTTGGTGAAAACCGCTGTACAACTATTGAGCCTATAGATGGTTTGAGCTTGGTATACCCTTTGCTTGGGTGTGCCTTACCAACAGCATATGGCGTTTTAGTTAGGGAGGCTAAAGTTTCTAAAGATGACTCGATACTGATTTTTGGAGCTGGCGGCATTGGTACTGCACTGACTTTTATTTGCAATGCTTTAGGATTGCAGCCTCCTACTGTTGTTGATTCAGCTGTTGGGAAAAAGGCCCAAATTGAACATTTTGGAGGAAAATTTTTATCATCGGAAAATCTATCTGAGCTTGATGGTAATCGATTTGATTTAGTTTTGGAAACTACAGGTGTTGCATCTTTAATAGGGAAAACACTCTCATTTTGTAAAAAAAATGGCCAAATAGGGCTAATTGGTCAAAGTAAAATTGGAGAGGAAGTAATTTTTAATAATTTTCTTCAATTTTATGATGGTATGAAGATGTTTAGTAGCCAAGGTGGTCTATCTAAGCCATGGGAAGATATTCCCATCCTACATGATTTATTAAAAATCGATGTGGAAAAATCAAATGCATTAATTTCACACCACATTTCTCTTAAGAGCATCAATGAAGGGTTCGAATACATGAAGGAACCTGACTGCGCACGAGTTGGTATAAGTTTTGAGGCCGATAATAATGGTTAAGATACTCAAGAGAAAGCTTACCGATCATTTACTTTTTAATGATTTTTGCTCTTCTAATAAGAATGATGGAATATGAAAAATCAAAACATCCGAACTAAAGCATTGGTAGTTGGTGATGTAATGTTAGACCACAGCATATTTGGTTCTGCAACTCGTTTGACGCCAGAAGGCCCAGTACCAGTCATAGTAAAAAATAGGGTGGAGGATTCACTAGGTGGTGCTGGCTTCGTATCTAAGGTTCTGTCTGACTTAGATATTGAGGTTACGCTTGCCTCGGTCTTAGGTGTTGATGACTCATCAGCAACCATTTTGGATTATTGCAAACTTTATGGGATAGACTCGTCACAAATATTGATGGACCAAAGCTTAGTAACAAGTAAAAAGACTCGTATTTATGCGTCAGGGCATCTTGTGGCTCGTTTAGATAATGAAGACAGGTATGAAATGACAAGCAGTGTAAAAGACCAGCTTCTTAATTCACTAACATCACTATTTAAGCATCAAGATTTTAAAGTGTGTATTATTAGTGACTACAATAAGGGTTTTTGTAATGAGTATTTCATTGTGGAGCTTATAAAAATTTGCAAAACCAATAACATTATTACATTAGTAGATCCGAAAACAGAGGATGTTGAGAAATTTAGAGGATGTGACTTAATTAAACCTAATGATAACGAAGCTGCCAAAATATTAGGTGTCACAAGAGACGCATTACCTGACCCTAAAATAGTTGTAGAGACGATTTCAAGGACTTTGGATATCCCAAATGTTCTCTATACACGAGGCTCACAGGGAATGGTTCTGTTCACTCAAAATGAAATTGTCAACATAGATGCAATTAAGCAAGAGGTTTTCAACGTTGTTGGTGCAGGAGATTCAGTTCTTGCTGGATTAGCCGCTGGTATTTTGAATGGACTCTCCATAAAAAAAGCAAGTTATTTTGCCAATGATTTAGCTGGAGAAATGGTTAGTCGATTGTCAAGAAAAGTCAGTTTATCTGATTTTATTAAAAGTAGATTAATAGCCAATAAGCTATAAGTTAAGTTGTTCAAAAGTAACGCCTATGAGAGTTAACATACGTGAAAAAAAAAATTAATTCAGCTTTGTCAACGCCGGACTTTAAAAATATACTTGTCTGGTCAAACATGGGTATTGGTAATTCAATAAATTTTATGCCGATGTTGAGAAATTTAAGAATTAACTTTCCTGAAGCTAAAATAACTTTATTGGCCTCATCTAATAAAGGAAATTATGAGCTTATGGAGGGCTCAAATCTTTACGATAACTTCATTTACTTTGACAAGCACTCTCGTCTACAAAAATACTTAGCTTGTATTAAAGTTTTGTTTAGTAATTGTGATTTATTTATTGTCAAATGGCACAAAAACCCATTAATTGCAACGTTTATTAAATTTGCATGGAGATCCAAAATTCTTGGTCATGTCAGCGGGGGTGGGTGGACCTCTCCATATGATCATTTAGTAGATTTTAAGGTGCCGATGGAGGATGGTATCCATGATGTTCATCAGTATTTAAATCTGTTAAAGCCATTAGGAATAAAACATCCTATTGCCAAACAGAATATTAACATAAATTCTAGGGCAATTAAAAATGTTGATAATATAATCAAAACATTGGGTATAACAACTAAACAACTTTTAATAGGACTTCACTTTGATGCAGGTCTTGCGCAACCATATAAAAACCTAGATTTTAAAATATGGACTAATGTATTAAAAAAGTTAGAAGCTAAATATCCGCATGCCCTTTTTTTTCTTCTTGGAGGGGCAGAGTCATCTATTGGTGCAAGAGTATTAAAAGATCTAGACAAACCATTTGTTTTTTTTGATTTCACGGGAAAGTTTCCATTGCATGAAACTGCGTCATTTATCGCAAGATTAGATATATTAATTGCCGTTGATTCAAGTTTAAAAACTATTGCTGATGCTGTTGGCACTTCATCGGTCATAGCTTCGGGGGCTACAAATTATATCCGCTCTCAGCCCATACAGGTAATTAATCAAGTTGTTAGAGTGAATATAGAATGTAGCCCATGTGATATTTTTGGACCAACAAAGTGGAATGTGTGTAGTCATAGAAGTTGTGTTAAAAACTTGCGTGCCTTATGGATAGTTGATGCCGTGATTGCAGTTATTGAGCAATCAAAATCAAGGAAAATATAAGTAATTAATAGATAAAGATGGAAACATAACAATTTTTTAATTGGAGGTTATTTTGAGTGTGGATATTGTAGATAAAATAAAAATGATGGTGGTTATCAGGACCGTAGAAGAGAAAATAGCAGCAGCTTTTTTTGACCAAAAAATATTCTCTTTTTTACATATCATGGCTGGTCAAGAAGCTTCTGCTGTCGGTTGTCTTTATGACCTCTCTCACTCTGATTTAACTCTAGGAAATCACCGTTCGCATGGACATTATTTAGCCAAAGGTGGCAATTTAGATGGACTTGTTTATGAGATTTTTGGGGATATTAGGGGGTGCTGTAAGGGTTTTGGTGGATCAATGCACATGTTAGACCGAAAGGTTGGCTTCATGGGAACTACGCCAATTTTGGGGAGCGTTGCGCCTTTGAGCGTTGGTTATGCATATAGCCTTCGTCAAAGAAGCGGCACTAATGTAGCTGTTTGTTTTGTTGGAGATGGCGCAGCAGAGGAAGGTGTTTTTTCTGAATCAGTAAATTTAGCAGGTAATAAAGGATGTCCTCTAATTTTTGTAATAGAAGATAATGGGTATGCAGTGAATAGTACTAACTTTCACAGAAAATCTCCTGATTATAATCATCAAGATCACTTCAAAGGCCTTGGTGCACAGTATATAAGGGTTAACGGGCAGCATGTCTGGGAAGTCTCGGACGCTATGCAACGTGCAAAAGGATTTGCCTTAAAGGGCAAACCTGTCGTTTTACACATTGATGTTTTGCGTCGTCATGGGCATAGCGGTCCTATGAAAGAAAATACTACCTCTGATTATAGATTAGATTTCGATACGCTTGAGCATAGAAAAAATAACGACTGTGTTGCGCTTGCGTGTGATTATGCAGAATTAGAGTTAGGACATAGTAATGATTGGCTCAAAGAGTTAGTAGAAACTACAAGCTCAAAAATAACTGAGAAAATGGATACTCTCATTGGAGGAATAAATGTCAGAGGGTAAATTTAAATTTATAGAAGCAATAGCCTCTGCTCATCGAGAAGGCTTAATAGTTAATGAAAATTCGTTAATACTAGGACTTGGAGTTAATTATGAAAATGGTGCAGACGGCACTACTAAGGGCTTAGCTGCAGAATTTGGTAAAAGATTAATGGATGTTCCTGTATCTGAGGCCGCATTCACAGGAATGGCAGTTGGCATGGGTAATAGCGGCCTTAATCCCGTAGTGCATCATGGCCGAGTTGAGTTTGCATTATTAGCCATGGATCAAATTTTAACACAAGCAGCAAAATGGAACTTTATGTTTGGCGGAGATTATCCTTGCAGTCTAGGTATAAGATTAAACATAGGACGCCAATGGGGTAATGGCCCTCAGCATACTTCATCTTATTCTTCTTTGTTCTTAAATACGCCTGGTTTAAATATTTTCTGGCCAAGCAGGCCCAGTGAAGCTTATTATTATACTAAAAGATTACATACATTAAAGAATCCAACTATATCCATGGAGCACCGTTATTTATTTGGGACTAGCGATAGTAGAGAAGTTAAAACAACAGCCAAAAAAATACAAACTGCATGCTCATATGGCTCTGGAGAAAAAGTAACCGTACTAACGTATGGCGACGGATTAATCGAAGCGCTTAGAATACGTAACCATATTCCTGATCTTGATATTAAAATAATATGTTTAACGTCTTTTATTAATGATAGAAAAATAGATTTTCAATTGGTAGATGAAATTGATCGTTCTGAGCAAATAATTGTTATTGATACTGCAAATTATAATTATGGTTTGCTTCAAGGAACCATTGGACAAATTGCACAAAACATTGACGTTTCAAAAAAACTAAAAATATTCTCACCACCTTTTGCTCCTTGTGCAACTGCTCCTAGTCTTGTTAAAGATTACTACCCACGCGCTCCTGAAATAGTTGATTATCTAATTAGTCTAAAGCTCACTAAAGACCCAATGAAAGATTATTCTTTTGATGAATTGCACTTACCAGCAAATTATGATTTTTCTGATGATAATCCATCTAAAATTTTCGAGTCTGAACTAAATTAATTTTTTTGATTACACAAAGTTAACTTAATATTTGGAGTTGATAGCATGAGTTCTGTAACAAATGAAAAACGCTATTACCTTGTTTCTGGAGCCACGGGCACCATCGGAAAACAGGTGGTGAAATTACTGTTAGAGAAAGGTTATGGTGTTGCGGCAATTACTCGAAATTCCAAATTAGGTAAAAAGAGTTTTTTTAAAGATGACATATTTTGGTCTAATTTTGACTATGAGAATAATGAAATTCCACTAGGCAATAGAAATCCATTCCATGAAATTTTAAAAAAACAAAAGTTTTTTGGTTCATTTCATTGCGCCGGTGCATATCATAG
>Ga0206127_1003696_pt1 | contig 13912 bp, 7 predicted proteins | sample Helgoland_Spring_6_FD_148646 | JGI IMG/M metagenome (GOLD analysis project Ga0206127, IMG submission 148646) | Pelagic subsurface seawater microbial communities from Kabeltonne, Helgoland, North Sea - Helgoland_Spring_Bloom_20160419_1 | ecosystem: Environmental > Aquatic > Marine > Epipelagic ...
TGCCGTAAACTGACAGGATGATTTTCCTTCAAAATCAGGGTTATTTAATAGAGTAACCCCTGTAAAACAGGGGGTTATCCATTTTTGGTGGAGGCGGCGGGATTTGAATTAAATATATAAGTAATTGATATATAATATTTTTATTGTTAAATAAATTACAAATGTTACTTTATGTGTTACTAAAACTATTGCCTGTTTTCGTTATCTGTTTGACTGTAACGACAACTAATCAACCAAATACTATGTTTTTTCAACCACCTTAACCAATTAGTTAACACCATCAATCCAAGCTAGGGAAATGGATCAAGCTTAATTGTGATGATCATAATTTCATATTCTATACTGCTTACTATCTGAGTATATTTTAAATCATGATAACAATTCTGAATAACATTTTTCGGAATCAACTGAAACGGCGTTTTGGAGAATGATAAGTTTGGCCTGCTGGGCAACTGTCAATCTGCATTTACTTTCATTAATTTATGGCCTTGTGTACTGCTAAGAGGTCTATTTTCGGTGGGTTGATAATTAGTTCTATGGATAACTTTCATTATAAAAATGGTAGATTGCTTTGTGAGGATATAGAAGTTGATGCGATCATAGAGGAGCATGGCACTCCCTGTTATATATACTCTAAAGAAACTTTAACTCAACACTACAATAGATTTGTTCAGGCGTTCTCAGAGCTAAACCCTAAAGCTGCTTTTTCAATGAAAAGTTGCAATAACATTTCGTTGCTCAATGTGTTAATAAAGTTGGGCGCACACATAGATATCGTTAGCGGCGGCGAACTTTACAAGGCCATCAAAGCTGGCATAGATCCCAAGAAAGTTGTATTCGCAGGAGTAGGCAAATCCGACGCAGAGCTTGAGATGGCTGTCGAAAATGGTATCAAGTACATAAATGTGGAATCTGCCCAAGAACTCGAAATTCTTTCTAAAGTTGCCGAAAATAAATCAAAAACTGCATCGGTAGTAATTCGGGTAAACCCGGATGTTTTTGATGACAAAACACACGTAAAAACTACAACCGGCAACAAAACCAGCAAATTCGGTATTTCTTATGCCGATGTAAAGGGTTTATTTGAGGCTTATATAGAGAACCCTAATGTCAATATTGTTGGCTTACACGTCCATCTTGGCTCGCCAATATACAGTCCAAAACCTTATGTGCAAGCTGTAGCAAAAATTAAAGAACTTATTAATAGTATTCATGAAAAGTTTCCAAGTTGTATCAGGTCTTTGAACATCGGTGGTGGGTTTCCAGCTGACTATCGTGGTGGTGATCATCTTTCTTGGGAAGAATATGCAGAGAAAATTGTGCCAACATTAAGAGAGTTAATACAACAAGGTATCGAAATCGTCATGGAGCCGGGTAGAACCATCTCGGCAAACAGTGGGGTTTTTGCATGCGATGTCTTATACCGAAAAACTGCAGGTGACCGACAGTATTTAATACTGAATGGGGGTATGAGTCACTTTATTAGACCAGCTATGTATGATTCAGAGCATTTTATAGCCCCAACTTTATTAAAAAATAATATTACTTCGCCTGCAAATGATCAGTGTCTGAAGAATTTGGAATTAACTGATTTTTCAATAGCAGGACCAATCTGTGAATCAAGCGATGTCCTTGCAGAAAGTAAGCCACTGCCGGCTGATACTGGAAGAGGAAACAGACTAGTGTTCTTTTCAGCAGGGGCATATGGCATGGTTATGGCCAGTAATTACAATGCGGTTCCTCGCGCGCCAGAAATCATGGTGGATGGTTCAAACTCTCACTTGATCCGAGAGCGTGAAACTTTTGACGATCTTTGTAACAAAGAGATTCTAATTGATCTGTAATAATCAATAATTATTGGACAGTGGATTCTCGTACGCCTCCCTTGCTGACACAGACTCTATAACTTTCTCTCTTACGTCCTCTTCAGTCAGATCCAAAACTCTGTATACACCGTCGATTTCTGTCACCGCCTCAATTCGTCGATAATGCTCACCATATGTAGCCGCATACTGCGCAATCCCTTTAAGCTTAGGTAAAGCATCGCTCAGATGAAGTCCGTGTGGATCGACAATATCAACCAATACTTCACCAGCGCTGCCCCTAGTAAAGAAAAGAAAATCTGGCCTTACAATACTGTAGTTACCATTTTCCTGATAAGCGATACCCAAAGAATCCTGAGCTGAACGAGAAGGATTGCGATACCATGCAACATAACCGCTACGCTTAGATTCCTCTTCAAGTACATGTTGCTCACAGTTATTCAAGTTTTCTGGGAATAAACCACTCTCTTCAATACACATCAAATGGTCTGGATATGTTTCTAACGGTGATGCATTACCATCCTCGAGCACCGTCGCAGCCACCACCCAACTTGTACGCTGAACTAAACCAATATTTTGAGGTTGATTACTCCAGGCTTTGAGTAATCGATAAGCTTCTTGCCTCTCATCTGTTAATCCTTTAATAGCTACCCTTTGCTCTTCTAACCACTTCGCAACAAGCTTATCAGCTTCATGTTCAAGGGACTCTTGAACTTCATCAACTAAACCTAAAGCGGCAATATCTGCATATGCCTCAACAAGCGCCTCCTCTATACCGCCCCCACCCCCATTCTTTTGTGCCAAATAATCAGCAAAGGTTCGAGCAAGATCAGGACTAATTACGCGCGCCGCGCGCCTAAATGCATCCTCTATCACTGCAAAATCCGCATCTTCTAAAAATCCCTCAGAAGTCTTGCTCCCATCTGTTAGATGTGCCCGTAAAGTTTCTCCTTCGACAGTTAATACTGCTTCGCGCGCTACTCTAATATTATCAACATATCTAGCCTGAGCAGCCTCTAGCACCTTATGCATCTCCGCATGAGCTTTTTTTCCTGCATCCGGTATTAAATCATCATAAGCAAACTCTTGAGCAAGTGCCGTTAATCGTTTTACTGGTCTAGCAGTTTTCTGGGGGAGTGATTGTGCTGGCAACGAAATAAACTTATCCCAAACACTTTTATCGATCGACGGGTTAGGTATTACCTCTACTGGATTAATTAATATTCTTCGACCAGTTAATGGCGTGTCACCTTCATCAGCACCACCTTTCATTAAGACATCTGCAACCCCATTAACTGTCTTCGCATCAAACAGAGGCAACAAACAATCTACAGAATTTAGTCTATCATTGCCGGGAATGCGCCTTGCTAACGGTGTCCTTATCATCCGACCTAGCAGCTGCGTAATGTGAGTTTTATCTTTAGCGGGACGAAAAGAAACCATAACTTCTGCACGCGGGCAATCCCAACCCGTGCTTATCGCATCCTTAGCAATCAGTATGCGAATTGACAGGTCATCTTGAACACGTTCTGGCGAAATATAAGCTACAGAATGCCCACCGAATTGCTGTAGTTTATGCTCACCAAAAACATGTGCGATTGCGTCTGAGGTAAGTTCCGGCCAATGTTGGAAAATTGTATCAAGCGCCCCACCCACATCCTCTGGTTTTGGTGTATTTGGTACTTGTAAAACCATTAGCGGCACAACCTTATCAGCACTTTCTTGTGTTTCTGCATACTCATTCCATGCCATAGTCGAGGCTTTAATTTTTTCTGTTGCACGCCTTAAAAGGACTGAATCAAATTTACCAACTTCATCAGGTATATCCAAAATAATCGTATCTTTAAGAAGCCCAGATTCCTGAACCTTAGCCGAATCGACCACAACATTCGGCAAAGTACCTCTTCCTTCAGCCTGAGCAATGGCGCGATTAAAACGCTCAACGGTTGCTGATATCCCCCACACAACAGGCATAGCAGGAATAACACCCAACCCATTCATTAGGCGCTTAACGATTGTAGATTTATCTTCTTGTGAACTGCCCCTAGCTGAACCCATGCCTCGGTGAGCTTCATCCAACACAAGGTATAAAGTTAAATCTGGGTCTTCAATGGTATTTTGTATGGTATCCCAAATAGTATGAGCATAAAGATCAGGACGCATCCCATCAGACAGGCTCAGCTGCCCAGATTCCTTGCCATTATCTTGATGCCCTCTTACCAACAAGCTTTTCTTACCCAACTTTTGTGTATTCAAAAAGTAGATCTTACCTGCCTCAAACTTTTCCTGACTAAAAGTGCTCTCAACTACTTTTAAATCGGTATGTTCTAACCGATCAGAAGCTTCTAACAATCGAAATCGAGATTGTTCATTCAAAGAGGGATCATCACTAAACCAGATCACAACTGCTCCAGAATCAGCTTCAAAGTCGAAGGTATCATCACCATGAAAGAGAGCCTCAAATACAGCGGCGGCCATTACTGTTTTACCAGCACCTGTAGTAGCTGTTAGTGAAAATGCATGCTTATCACCATCCTCATGCCAACGTTTTTTGGCTTTTCGTAAATTTGAGAGTACATCAACTACCGCTTCTTCTTGGTAATCCTTAAGGGTAAATTTCATGGTTAGTCGCCACTCACAATTTTAAAATTATTTAAATAAGATTCATAAAGTCTTACCGGCTCTACAGCTACAGGCAAGTGCCACGCAATAGCCTGAAACCGCCTATCATCATTGGTGACTATATAAGCTATTTTTACTGTGCTAGTTTTTTTAATCGCATTACAAAAGTCAGCACTCATATCCAAGTCCACTAATACACCGTATCTTTCAACAACCTGCCAACCAGCATCAGGGACTGATACTATCCGCTCACCTTGACTACCTGCTCGCATCCACAGCAATGGTGCAATTTTCTTGAACTCTGCGTTATGACTAACGGGCAAATGGGTTTCATAAGTTAGCGTGAAAAACTCTGCATTCTCTGCAAAGCCCTCAGCCATAGGGAATTCGTCGGTAAACTTATAATTACCCTTTATAGGATCACCATCAGACGTTAAGCCGGTGATGGCTGCTTTGACACGAGGCTTTGTAATATAGTCACAGATACCCCACCTCTCCCAATCTTCATCACCAGGGCGCAGGCCTTGTTCTCTAAGCTCAAGTTGCTCTCCAGCAGCAACTTCATTATTTGTTATGGATATAGAACATCGTTGACCATTGTCCTGCTTATTAAGGCGCATAACAGCATGAGCCGTAGTACCCGAACCTGAAAAGAAATCCAAAACCACAGCATTTGAATTATTTTTAACTAGTATTCTTAAGGCATCTTCAACTGCATATAAACTTTTGGGGAATGGGAAACTACGCCCTGGTAGCAACTCCTTTATTAAATTACTTCCGTGAGACTGAGCATTATGAGAACCTCTACTCCAATGTGTTGTAGGCATAGTTGCTTTACCTTTGGCAAATACAATCTCAACATCACCATTGTCACTTACACTACTTACTAGAAGATTACCATTATCGATATCTTCCATTTGACCACTCGTTAAATAATAAATTGTTGTTTTAATCTTCTTTTTTCCAGACCTAACAGCTTTTACATAACCCTTTTTTAATCGATATTCTAAACTTGGCTTGGTCAAGCCCCAGTTCATTTCAACATTGCCCTTTTCTCTAATAGGGAAGATAGTTTCACAACCACTAATAACAGGTACTTTTTCATAATCATCCTCCGGCTTTAAGGGATCACCCACCTTTTCAATTCGACCAGTCTCCTCATTAACATAAATGGGATAAAATTGTTCAGGCCCTCCTTTTTGAGTTCCTCTAGCCGATTCAAGGTCAGTCCTTTTCAAACTCGCCCACCTTACTTTTTTGGATGAATCGGTTGTAATTTCAGGACAAATCTCTTGTTTTCCTAGAAAAATAAAATACACAAATTCATTGGTTCTAGAAAATTCATTAGCACGAATAATGCCCTTCGCATTTATAAGCGAAGAGATCATCTGAATTTTTGCATCAGGGAAAACTTGCTCCAAAAGTATCCCTAATCTTAAGTATTCTTTTTCATCAATTGAAATTACTAGGGCCGACGCTTTAGTATTCAAAAGATCTCTTGAAAGTAATAATCTTCGCTCTATAAATGCTAACCACTTGCTATGCCGGTAAAGGTCATCCTTTTCAACATAATCGTTATTATATTTCCAATCTTTAGCCCGATTGTTATATGGCGGATCTATATAGATAACATCTACCTTACCGCGATGTGTATAGGTCAAAGCCTTCAATGCATGGTAGTTTTCACCGTTGATCACTGAGTGATATGGCTTATCACCACCGCGTTCGACTTTTCCTGTACTTACTAATCCTGGGTAAATAAAATCACGGAATTCAGCAACAACGACCAGATCTTCTACCGCCACTTCTTGAATTTCTAATTCATTTATTAGACGAATCTTTGCAATTTGTGGTTTCTTTGCCCTAAATACTTTAAGTACCTGCCAGAGTCGCTGGTCACCTTTAGTCAAGCTACCCCGCTCAGGTAAAACTCTGACTTTATCCCCTTTACGCACGGAACGCTTAGGTAATTCAACAACTTCTGGGCGATGGCGCTCAAAATTTAGACCGAAAGATCTACGAGATGACAAAGCTTTAAACTCCTGCTCAAGATCTATCCCCATCTGTAAATCTTTCTCTTTGGCTAATGCAATCAAATCAGTCAGACGAGACATCTGTTATTCCAACTTAAAGGGTTCAAAGTCGATTAATTTATAGAGTTCCATTCACACTCCCAATTTGGGCAACCTAAATGTTTAACCAGAACAAGTAACTTTTGTGCATGCATAAGTGGCCACGAAACAATCAGATAGTTCAAATAGGGAATTGAATGTATTAAGGTGAGCTATCTTCAAGACTAAAAATCCTTTTTCAACTTCCATTGTTTTACTTGCTCAGCACCCAGCAGTATTCAGTTTAGACCAATTTTCCAGGGAGATTTTTTACTGAAAGCTTTAATCCAGATCCACAATCGTTTTATTTGTTCGCTATTCATTACAATTTATTATTTAACTTATTGATATATATAGGTTTATTTTTATAAAATAAATTTTACCATATCATTAATTACTAAAAATATTAAAAATAAAGCGGCCCTAATCCTGAGAAATACAAATAGCAATGCGTCCGAAAGAGGCAAATTCGATACCCTCTGTTTTGGTGAAACTCTACTCGCCACCCTGCTGTATTTAATGGTCATTTAAAAGGACGCCAAACAATGCCTAAAATCTCATCAATTAACCGCCACTAATTTTGCGGAGAAAGTTAATCATCTCACGCGTGAGATACCACCTTATTGTCACTATCTAAATAAATTTAGAATGGCTGCAGGCCAGCCTATATGCTAGTCTGAAGAAGGTAGTGTATATTAGCAAACAACAAAAGGAATTTGTTAAACATGTGTGCGAGCAACGCTACAATCGAAAAGTTGCTTCGTATTGCGTTTGAGAGAGGTTATAAGCAAGGTCGAAGTGGCACACAGGAAGGCGTAATGATTGATCCAACAATATTGTCTGAATATCGTATTAATGACTTAATCAAAATATATCTGGAGGATTCAACTGATGCTGATGTAGATCATTAATTCATAGGGCTTTTTAGTAAGCCCTACCTACCCAGTGCGCAACAAAAGAGCGCTGCTTATTTATTTGAGGCTTGGTTACCATTTTCAATAAAATCAATTACCGATGATATTACATCACTAACACTCTTTGGATCTTCCCAGTCAACAGAGTCCCAGTCTATACCCGCATCCAACTCAAAAATATTCGACGAAAATAGAGTTTTGATGGTTTCTGATGAACTTACACTGGCAAATTTAATTTTTCCAGGCACACTAGGCGCAGTTTGCTTCTCACCCAGCAAGTTTTTTTCTATCTCTTCGTCAATCAGCTGTTTGTCGCTTACGCTTAGTTTCTCAAGTTTGTGTTTAGCAATAAACGCGCCCTCAATTTCTAGAACGGTTTTTTTGACGCGAGTAAACGGAGCACGCAAGCCCTCTTGATAGGCCTTAGCAACACAGGGGTATCGAGTCAGCACATTATAATTATCAAATGCACCCATCGAGATACCCATTCTTTCCGCAAACTCTTTCACTGTTAATCGCGCAGCACCCACTTTAAGCCTTGCCGTTGACAGCACTTCAAGTTCTTTCTTAGCATTCAGAAATGCCGTGAGTTTTCCATATTGCGGCAAGTCTTTCCTGCTGGCATTTTCCTGAAACTGTTTAGTTTTCTTGAGCAATGGAGGCGTTTTATAAACTTTAAATTGTGCTGCGCTACCCATGCCTTGTGCATAAACCAATGCTAGGAATCGCCTGTGCCCAGTAAGAATTTGATAGTTGCCCTCTTCCAAAGGGAAGATGGTCGGCGCTTGAATGAGTTCAGAACTTTTAATATGTTCCGCCAGCTCAACAATTGACTCGATGGTATCAGAGGCTTTCTTCCAATTGATTGAACCGTAGGGCATGCAGATTATAAAACAGCCTTTGCCCACCAAAACTCTGTCTATGGCATGGTAGGTAGCCATCAAGTCATTTTTAGAAGTCAGCCCACGAGTAAAACTTGCAGCATCTTTGTCGCTGATAAAACTAACGGGGAGATATCTAGCATTCGAGGGATCTGGACGAACTTTATCGAGGAATACACTTTGGTACTTAAAAAGATCACCTTTAAGCTCAGACTGTCCGTTATTTAACTCGGCGACCAATAATTTTTCTAGTGCTTTTGATGACATCTTAACTACCTAAAGTGAACTATCAGTACATTATATATGAGGTGAGTTAAAGTTCAATTTAGCCAACCGATGGTACTTAAGAAGTTTATTATGTATGGTTCATTCTATTGAAGTTCACCATTATGGCTTGCAATTCTACCTGAAATAAACTAACTTAAAATTATTACGGCATAAATTCCATAAGCTTTTATTCTGAGCTTATGTCTAGCAGATGGAACTGTTATGGATAAATTAATGATTATCTTTTTTAATCTTCGTTCGCTAATAAACAAATACACTTCTAGCGAAATATTCAATACTGGCAACTGTCATCGGTTTACTGATATTGGTTTGTGCTTGTCTTTGGGCAGAGAGGACTGGTTATGATCAAAAATAAATTAAGATATTATGGCAGTCAGATAGTAGACGATTATACAGATTACTTAAAAAACTTTACTCTAGAACAAATAGAGGCATTAACAGCAGAGCAAATCAAATCTTCTATAAATCGCACTAAATTACCATCACTTACAATCCCTAGAGAATATGGTGGCTTAGGATTTAAATTAGAAGACGCTTTGCATGTCTTGCATGATGTCGCCTACATGGCACCTTCTGCTGCATTAATGCTTTGCATGCACTACCATGTTGTATCAACTATTGCTAAATTTCCTGACTCCTTCTCTTTTTCCAGTGAAATTCTCAACAATATTAGCACTAAAAACCTTCTTGTGGCTTCTGCTTTTGCGGAGAGTGGGGCTAGCCAAAATATATTTCAAACTAGCGTATCTGCTAAAGTCTGTGGTGATTCAGTGGTTGTGGATGGCAGTAAGCGCCCTTGTACAATGAGCTCAATTGCAGATTTTATTGCAGTGTCTATTGCGACAGAAGAACAATTACCTGGTATTGCAATTGTATCCAGAGATACAAAGGGCTTATCCTCAAGACCCTTTTGGCCTGGCGACATAGTTCTGGGGACGGATAGCAACGAGGTGATCTTTGATAATGTTAAACTTGATTCTGAGTGGGTGACTTTTGCTAGAGATGCGTCTTTTGAAAATTACCTAAGATATGGTTTAGTTTGTTTTAATTTGCTTATCGGCGCTGCATATAGCGGCGTGACTAAAGCCATTGTAGACAAGCTTAAAGATAACGTCCTAAGGAAGAGTTCTGAAGGCGTCGAGATAAAAGGCAAGCTAGCACAATGCTTTTACTCCCTCGTAGGGATTTCGTCAGCGTTTAAACTAGAAGACCTAGATCACTTTGTTCCCGAAGTGCTATCAATGAGGTATCAAATACAAAAAATGTTAAAGGAAATCAAAAATCAAGCTACAGACAATATTGGATCAAGGATTTACTTAAGTGATATCGGTCTTAATTATCTTTTGCGGGTAGTTGACCTAATGCCCTTTCATCCAGTAACCCGTAGTGGCTTTGATCTGCTGATAGAATAAGTTAAATTATGAAAAATTTTAGTTGTCAGAAATATCGCCAACAAATTCTGGAAATGTTTTCTTTAAATATTGATATTCAAAGAAGCTCGGGTATTTATCACTATGATTCTCAAGGACGAGTGATTTTAGATGGTATATCCCAATATGGAGCATGTCCCTTTGGGCATAATCCTAAAGACATCGTGGCAGAACTTGTTGACTATTACCAATCAGAAAGCCCCAATTTTGTTCAACCATTTATACCTAAATCAACAAAAGAACTAGCAAAAAAACTCTTAGGCTTAGCTGGTGAGAACTATTACTCGGTTGTTTTTGGGAATTCTGGGACAGAAACCGTTGAAGCCGCAATTAAATTAAGCCGCATAAGAACAGGACGACGCAAAATCCTTTCCGCTACAAATTCTTATCATGGAAAAACATTCGCATCTTTATCAGCGACTGGAAGTTTGCATTACAGTTCAAAAGGCATAGTGGATGATGAAAATTACATGAAAGTCGAGTTTAACAACCTCGTCGCACTGGAAGCAGAGATAGAAACTGGTAAGTATGCTGCATTGATCTTAGAGCCTATTCAGGGGGAAGGAGGAATGAATCCTGCTGAGGAAAATTATCTCCATAAGGCTAGTGTGTTGTGCTCAAAATATGGAACCCTCTTCATTTTAGATGAAATACAAACAGGGTTAGGTAGATCAGGTGATATATTGGCATCAAAAATTTACGATGTTGAAGCGGATATTATACTACTGTCAAAAGCTCTGGGAGGCGGTCTAATCCCTATAGGAGCAATGATTATTTCTCAAAGAGCCTATTCTTTAGAGTTTGACAAAAAACATAGCTCAACGTTTGCTAATGGCGGTGCAGCATCTGCCGTTGCTAACGCTGTATTAAAAAAACTCATGGCAGACAATGGGTTCTTAATTAAGCACATTCAAACGTGTGAGACTCACATTATTTCCAAACTAAGAAATCTAGCTAAACATTATCCAGATGTTTTTGCTTTCAGCGGCAAAGGCATGATGTATGCGATTAAATTTAAAGATAATGTAACAAAAGGAAACTACTTAGTTAATTATGCGCATAAAAGTGATTTACTATCATTAGTAATCTGCGGCTACCTTTTTCATAACAAAAGACTTTTCTGCATGCCATTACTGAGAGAATCTGATAATGCCGAAGTACGTTTTCAGCCAGCACTAAACATAACGCTTAGGGAACTAAATTTATTCCTCGATGGATTTAAAACAGTTTGCCAACTTATTAGTAATCAAAGATACGATATTTTAATGTCACATTTGGTTAGTGAAAAAATCCAGGAAGGTGCCCAAAAATTAAAAAGTAAGAAAAAATGGAAGGATATCTTATCACCTCCACCTGTAGAAAAACCTGATTCAACCTTTGGTTTTCTTATGCATTCCACCAGTAAAAATGACATCATATGCAGCTTACCTGAAAAGATTAAGCAAAATTACACAGATCTAGCTCAGCAAGAACTGGCTAGCTGGTTATTTTCTTTTGGTGAAGTCGATTATACACCAAAGACCGTTTTCCAATTCTCAATGAAAAGTAAAGCGGGATCTACAGTTAATGGGTCAATGATATATAGTCCCATAGGCCCAGAAAGTATAATGCGCCTTAATCGTTTTGAAAAAGATCAACTAATGGATTCATACATAATGTTGGCAAAAAAAAATGGCGCTAATATCGTTGGTCTGGGAGCGTACACTTCTGTAATTACAAATGGAGGAATGACTCTTAAAGACGAAATACCTATCACAACTGGTAATTCATTAACTGCTATTTCAACCTGCAAATCAATTGAAGCCTTATTCGATGGAAACGCCACGCATTCTTCACTTATGCTTATTGGTGCACGGGGTTCAGTTGGCAGAATTGCGCTTATTTACATGAGTAATTTTTTCGGCCGAATCGTACTTCTAGGTAGTCCTTACACGCCAGAGATCGAACAGTATAAAAATTTAAGAAGTGTACTTCTAGAACTCCAAAAAAACCTAACACCTATTTTAAAAAAATCAGCCGCAGGGAGATTCTTTGCAGCGGCTAAAGAAATTGGTAAAAAGGAATTCTTAACAACCGAGAATGAACATATTTTAGTTAGCGAAATAAATACAATATTTACGTACTTGAAAGATAATAACCAAGAGGCCTTCACTTTTTTAAAACAACTTAAAGAAAAGACATATGATATTGATTGTGTATTTTCCGCCACGAGTGAAGGGAAAGCATTTATATCTCCAGGTAATTTTAGGTCGGGATGTCATATCTTTGATGTGGCGAGACCATTCGACGTACTGAATACAAGCTACAATAAAAATATCCATGAAGGTGGACTTGTATCCATGCCAGACAAAGATGCATACCTGAGTGACTGTAATATCATCAGTTGCAGACCTGGAGTAAATTTAGCGTGTCTATCAGAAACAATTGCGTTATCGATGGAAAATGTCGATCAAAGCTATAGTATTGGGCGAGAGATACCTTTATCTCAAGCAAAAGATGTTTTCAGAATTGCAAAAAAACATGGGTTTGACTATTTTTTCAAACCGCCACGAAAATCGCCTAATCAAACTGGTAAATCGATTTTTAACAAAACATAGGTATGATTATTAGGTTAAATAAAACGTTATGGATTCTGTAAATACTTTTGAGACACCCAATACGAGGCTTATGGCTCGAGGCGAGTACTTTTTCTTGTTACTCATAAGTGTGGGGATTACACTTTATCATTGGGATGAGGTGCGCCTTATTCCACTGCTAATATTGTTAGCTACCATCGATATTATTGGCTATGTACCTGGGGCAATTGCTTACCGTCAACTCAATGGAAATGTCCCTAAGATTTTTTATTATCTATACAACATTAATCATAATTTTGTAACTGCGTCTATTGTGGCTCTAGCATGGTGTTACTTTGTAGAAGTAGAGTGGGCATTAATGGGAATTCCCATCCACCTCTTCGGCGATAGAAGCCTTTTTGGCAATCAATTCAAGTCTCGGCAATTCTCGTTTGAGCCTCTGAAGCATCCACTTTACGAGAACTTTGAAACCGAATTTTTTCATTCCAGATTACTGCCTTTGAAGACAATTAGTAAAGATAAGCTAAAACTTATAATGGAGAAATATGGATGTCATGCGTCTCTAAATTTGGTTTTTAATAAAGATACCAATGTTTATTATTTGAATAATGTAATTGGATTTATACCGTACCGTGATGACGGACATTGTTTATTTGTATTTACAGGCATAGTCGCTCCTGAGGATAAATGGGAACTATTACTCGATCGATTTATCCAGTATGCGGAAAAGAATGGGAGAAAAATTGTTTGTATTCAACTGCGAAATGAACAAGCAAAATTTTTTGAAAGAAAAGGTTTTTCGCTTAATCAAATGGGCTGCTCCTATACACAAGATTTGAGTAACTTCACATTGAAGGGTGCATCTTTTATGGCCTTAAGAAATAAACTCAAGCGTGCAGAACGGTCAGGCGTTACAGTTAAAGAATTAAGCAGAGAGATTCCATGCAACAATGAGATCTGGCGTCAAATTGATGATATTACTACCAGCTGGCTTAAAGCAAAGCGAAAGAACAAATTATTAACCTTTATGGTTGGGGATCTCCACAATAATTCAATGGAAGATCTTAGAGTATTTGCAGCACTTAAAGATGGAGAAATTATTGGTTATATCAGCTATGCACCAAGCTATCTCTCAGGTGAGGGGTATATGCATGACCTTACTCGTCGTATCACAAATGCTCCTCCAGGAACAATGGAGCTTATTAATGTAACAGCGATAAATAGATTCATTGGCGAAGGTAAGGATCATCTGGCTTATGGTTTTACG
>Ga0206127_1003701_pt1 | contig 13906 bp, 11 predicted proteins | sample Helgoland_Spring_6_FD_148646 | JGI IMG/M metagenome (GOLD analysis project Ga0206127, IMG submission 148646) | Pelagic subsurface seawater microbial communities from Kabeltonne, Helgoland, North Sea - Helgoland_Spring_Bloom_20160419_1 | ecosystem: Environmental > Aquatic > Marine > Epipelagic ...
CACAGGACTCAAGCTCAAGGCGCTCCGTGGGAGAAAGAAAGTTGGGACGGATCATGCGGTTAGCTGAATCGTTCTACGGTCAGACGTCAACCCGTCAAAAGTCGGGTGCTCGAGGACTCTGTGTATAACGTTCATTTTCTGCCCCCACAGATGAACACAAACCTTGCCTCAGATTCGAAACAGAGTCTAGCTCACCTTGTGGCGAAGATCGGAAAATTACCTCTATTTAGTGCCAAACATCCGATCGCCCGCATCCCCTAGTCCGGGCATGATGTAACCGACATCATTCAACTTTTCATCCAATGCAGCTGTTACGATAGGAACGTCGGGATGCGCTGCCTTCATGGTTGCGACGCCCTCGGGTGCGGCGAGCAGACAGAGGAAGCGAATATTGGTCGCGCCCGCCTTCTTCAGCAGATCAATCGCGGCAACGGATGAATTGCCTGTAGCTAGCATCGGATCAACCGCAATGACCAATCGATCCTCTAGCGCATCGGGCGCTTTGAAATAATATTGTACGGGCTGAAGCGTCTCTTCATCGCGGTAAAGCCCCACGAAGCCAACCCGCGCAGACGGGATGAGTTCAAGCACACCATCGAGCAATCCGTTGCCCGCCCTCAGGATCGAAATGAGCGCGAGCTTTTTGCCATCCAGTGTCGGCGCATCCATTTCCATCATCGGCGTTTCGATACGCTTGGTCGTCATCGGCAATCCCCGCGTGACCTCATAAGCCAACAACTGGCTAATCTCACGTAACAATTGGCGGAAGACCGCGGTGGACGTGTCTTTCTCACGCATAAGCGTCAGTTTGTGTTGAATGAGTGGGTGATCAACGACGTTCAGATGTTGTTCAGTCATGGGTTAGGTCTCCAATTTGTTCAAAATGTTCTGACGGGTCGCCTCGTCACAAAACGCGGCATTCGCCGAGGCTTTGGCGATATCCGTGAACACCGCTGCGTCCCAGCCAAACGTATTTGCAAGGTTCAGGTATTCATCGCGCATCGTCGTGTGGAAAAACGGAGGATCATCAGTAGACACAGTTACTTTCACACCAGCGCGGCGCAACATGTCGATTGGGTGGCTCTTCCAATCGGGGTACGCGCCAAGCGCTACGTTCGAGCCGGGGCAAATTTCCAAAACGATGCCCTTTTCTGCCAGTTCATCAACGAGCGCGGGATCCTCTGCCGCGCGCACGCCGTGGCCAACACGCTCGACACCCAAATCCTGAATCGCCTCGCGCACTTCTTGCGGACCACGCCATTCACCCGCATGTGTCGTCAGGCGTAGGCCCGCTTCGCGCGCCATATCAAAACTATACTTGAAGTCGCGCTGCGCGCCGATGTTCTCATCCCCGCCCATGCCGAAGCCTGTGATAAAATCACCTACAGTTTCTGCAGCACACAGCGCAGCCGTCTTCGCTTGCTCCGGTCCTTCATGGCGAATGCAGGTCACAATACCGCGCGACACAATACCGAAATCGCGTTCTGCTTCATCTGCTGCTTCCACCATCGCGGCAAGATATTCGCGCCACGCGCTCACATCGCCGCCACCGCAAAAATCGGGACTGACAAAACTCTCCATATAGATGACGCCATTGCTGGCCGCCTCTTCCAGAATGGCCAAGCCCAACCGTTTGAAATCTTCTGGTGTCTGCAAAACCGTTGTCGCAGCCTCATAGACGCGCAAGAACGGCACGAACCCCTCGAATGCGTAAGAGCCGTCGCTGTTGAAGACTTTCGACAGATCGACCTTCTTTTCCTGCGCGAGGCCACGAATGAACGCGGGCGGCGCGGCGCCCTCATAATGCGTGTGCAATTCGACTTTTGGCAAATCGAGGATCGCCGCCAGCTCTTCGCTCATCTCGCTCATAGAAAACTCCTTCCGGCGCCGCGCTCGGCGATCCCCAGATGTTCAGCAATCGAGGCCGCAACATCGCTAAATCCACAAATGCCTATTTCGCCCGAACCCGCACCATGCACAAGGACTGGCACCTGCTCGCGGGTGTGATCGGTTCCGACCCAACTGGGATCGTTCCCATGATCTGCAGTCAGAATGAGCAAATCGCCTTTGCGCAAACGCGGCAAGAATTGACCAAGCCAAACGTCAAAGCGTTCAAGCGCGGCACCGTAGCCCGCGACATCGCGGCGATGGCCATAGTTGGTGTCGAACTCGACCAAGTTGGCAAAGACAAAATCACCCGCGTCCGCGCTTTCTGCCAAATCATTCAAAGCACTCATCAGATCAACATCCGCGCCCTTCACACTCGTATCAATCCCGCTCATCGAGAAGATATCACCAATCTTGCCAACGCCATGCACCTTGCCGCCCGCCGCTTGCACCCAATTTGTGAGCACAGGTTCAGGTGGCTTGATCGCGTAGTCCTTGCGGTACTGCGTGCGCTCGAAATCCGCGCGTTCAGTGCCTATGAAAGGTCGCGCAATCACGCGACCCACACGCATTTCATGCAACAGTGGCGCAACATCGGCGCACATTTGCATCAGGCGTTCGCGGCCAAACACTTCTTCATGCGCGGCAATCTGAAGAACGCTATCCGCAGAGGTGTAACAAATCGGCCAACCAGTTTTCAAATGTTCTTCGCCGAATTCATCAATCACCTTGATCCCATTGGAATGCGCATTGCACAGGATGCCATCGGTGCCAGCGGCCTTACAAAGTGCAGCGGTGATTTTATCAGGGAATGCAGGGACAGTTTCTGGAAAATAGGTCCATTCAAAGGGCACAGGCAAACCTGCGAGTTCCCAATGGCCAGAGGGCGTATCCTTGCCAATGGAGATCTCACGCACGACACCCCAACGCGCATTCGGTTCAGCCGCCAAACCGGGTGTTGCGATATCTGTTGATAAACGAATTGCTGCACCTAACCCCAGCGCATCCATATGCGGCACATTCAGGCCAACCCGCTCGATAATATGCCCCAGCGTGTTCGCACCTGTGTCTGGCAAATCACCATTAAAAAAGTCAGCGGCATCGGGCGCGCCACCGCATCCGGCACTGTCGAGAACGATTAAAAAGGCGCGTGCCATTAGCTGATCACCTCATGCACCAGATCTTGTTTTGCGGGCGGATTTGACGCGAGTGTTATTGCGCGCCGTATCGCCTTCGCTGCGCGATCTGCCTGGCCATCACGTGCGGCATGAATACGTGCCAAGGGTTGGCCTTTGACGATGAAGGCCCCGAGCGGCACGACATCCGACACGCCAACAGCGGGATCAATCAAATCACTTTCGACCTGCCGCCCGCCCCCTAATGCAACCACCACAAGTCCCAAGGCCTCACCGTCAATTGCGCTCACGTATCCGCCCTCAAGCGAGGTTACTTCGCGAATGACAGGCGCTTCGGGCAAGTAGCGCTGCGGGTTGTCAACAAAGCCCAAAGGTCCGCCCATCGCAACAATCATCTTGCCAAACCGCTCGGCAGCCGCCCCGCTTACAATGACATTACTCAAGGCTTCGCGCGCTGCATCTTCGCTCGTGAACACACCGCCGCTGAACAGCAATTGCGCCCCAAGTGCGAGCGTAAGCTCATAGAGCGGACCGCGTTCTGATCCGCGCAAAACTTTCATCACTTCTGCGACTTCCAAGGCGTTGCCAAGCGCAGGCGCAAGTGGCGCATTCATGTTTGTAATCAGGGCCGTGGTCGGGCATCCCGCAAGGTTCGCAGTCTGCACCAAAGCCTGCGCCAGCGCGCGCGCCTCATCCGCGCTTTTCATGAACGCACCAGAGCCGACTTTCACGTCCAAGACCAATCCATCTAATCCCGCCGCCAACTTTTTTGACAAGATTGAAGCCGTGATCAGATCAAGGCTTTCCACCGTCGCCGTCACATCACGCACCGCATAAAGTCGCTTGTCCGCAGGCGCGATATCCGCGCTTGCGCTTACGATTGCACAGCCCGCTTGATCAACGATGCGCTTGAATTGCGCTTCATCAACGGACGTGGAAACCCCAGAGATACTCTCCATCTTATCAAGCGTGCCGCCCGTATGCCCAAGGCCACGACCCGAAATCATCGGCACATAGGCCCCGCACGCCGCTAATGCGGGCGCGAGAACCAGCGAAACGCAATCGCCTACGCCACCTGTTGAGTGCTTATCGAGCACTGGGCCATCTACATCCCAACTCAAAGTCTTACCGCTCGCCTGCATCGCAAGAGTCAGTGCCGCGCGTCCATCCTGACCTAAGCCTTGCAAACACACAGCCATGGCAAAGGCACCCGCTTGTGCATCGCTCACTGAATAATCCGCCAGACCTCGCGCGAACCACGTCAAAGCGTCTGGCTCAATCGTTTCACCGCGCCTGAGCGCTGCAATGATCGCACGCGCGTCCACTTAGGCACCGTCCATAAAACTGGCATCAAACGCGCCGGGCAGCAGCTCTGCCACAGTCATTTGTTTCTCGATTCCATCCGTCGTTGCGAGCGTCACGATCACGTCACCCTTCGCAAATTCCGCGATCTTCTGACGGCACCCACCACAGGGCGGCACAGGCGCAGGGCTCTGCGCGATCACATAGATTTCTGCGATCTCTCGCTCGCCCGCCGCGCACATCGCGGCGATTGCGCCCGCCTCTGCGCACGTGCCCTCGGGATAGGCGACATTTTCAACATTGCAGCCTTGGAACACCGTTCCAGCACCGGTGCGAATTGCGGCACCCACTTTGAAATTTGAATAAGGGGCATGGGCATTCTCTCGCACTGCGGAGGCTGCGGTTTTCAAGTTCATTTCGGATCTCCAACCCAAGTTTTGAACACTCCGGGCAAGGACACTTCAAGCAGTTCCAAATCTTCCGAAGCATCCGAATAACGCGTCATCATAGAGGGCGGCGTCACAAATGCGTCGCCCGCTTGGAGCTGATGGGGATCACGTCCTTCACCTTCCAGAGTCATCGTACCGTCCATGACGAACGTGAAGTGAATGTCGCTGTCATGCGCTGCCCATTTAGGCGCGCCACTGCCACGTTTCACCACATGAACCCCCGCCACATCGCGCGTATTTTGAGCGATAAAGGTATCTCGACTGACAAAACCGCTCAGACGGAAATCTCGCCACTCCGCTTCATCCGCTTTGTGGTGCACGAACTTTTGACCTTGGAATTCCCGCTCAGGGTTAAACGTTGCATTTGGCAGCGCCATTTCATGATCAATCGTCGTCACATGCTCTGCGGGCACGCCAATCTCGATCACTTCGATGTTGTCAGATGCAAACAGGACGCGGTGGCGAATTTCAGGGGGCTGGATCACGCAATTTCCCGCGTGCAGGCGGAACGGCTCGCCCTGATCTTCGTAGACCAGATCAACCCAACCACGATAACAGAAAATTAACTGAAACCCGACAGTGTGATGATGCACCATGTCCGGGACAGGACCGCCGTCAGGAATACGAATATGCGACGCAATGATAGAACCGCCCAGACGATCAGGGATCAAATCGCGGTAGTGCATACCAGCGCGCCCGACCACCCAAGGGGCCTGATCCGCAAGGCGACGCACAACAAAGGAATGCAGTGTTTGCGGCAAAACCAAAGGTTCATGCATTTCAGTGATCTCGACTTGCGTCCCACCGGGCGCAATTTGCGTGCCGATGCCACCCGTTTCATCGGGCATGGAGCAACGCAACCTCAGCTTTACTGGCGCAGCATCGCTCCCTTGATCCAGTCGCAAAGACACGCCATGACCCGAAAATACGGCGACCTGAGGATCATCAGCAGGATAGATCATATCCATCTGGAACCCGATTTCTTTAGTGAAAAACGCGATATCCGCACGAATATCACTCGTTGGGCCGCAAACTTCAGCTTTGATATCGCTCATCGTACTTCCTTTTGTGGGCGAGTCTGTCTCTCGCGCATCCCTTAGAGTGTCAACGCACCCACCTATTTGCAAGATATCAAGAAGACTGTATCAAACTCACTTAATGTTTCTCTTCAAAGCAACATAGTTTAACATCAAACTAACTCACGCGTGACGCAAGTAAGGGGCCAAAATGACCGATAACAAAGCTGATCTGGAAAAAGAAGCAGAGCTCGCCAAAGAAGCAGTACGCAAAGCGGCGCTTGATTATCACGAATTCCCAAAGCCCGGAAAACTCGAAATTCGCGCGACCAAGCCTTTGGCAAACGGCCGCGACCTAGCGCGCGCCTATTCCCCCGGTGTGGCCGAAGCCTGCATCGAAATCAGCAAAAATCCTGCAGATGCTTCTCGCTACACAGCGCGCGGAAATTTAGTCGCTGTGATCACCAATGGTACTGCTGTGTTGGGTCTTGGCAATATTGGCGCACTCGCGTCTAAACCCGTGATGGAGGGCAAAGCGGTCCTCTTCAAGCAATTCGCGGGCATTGATTGTTTTGACATCGAAGTCGATGAAAAGGATCCTGAAAAGCTCGCTGATATCGTCTGCGCGCTAGAGCCTACTTTCGGCGCAATCAACCTCGAAGACATCAAAGCGCCAGATTGCTTTATCGTTGAACAACTTTGTCGCGAGCGGATGAACATTCCCGTCTTTCACGACGACCAACACGGCACAGCCATCGTCGTTGGCGCAGCGGCGACCAACGCACTGCATGTCTCGGACAAGAGTTTTGAAGATATCAAGATTGTTTCAACAGGTGGTGGGGCGGCGGGGATTGCGTGCCTTAACATGCTGCTAAAACTTGGCGTGAAGCGCGAAAACGTCTGGCTTTGTGACATTCATGGTCTCGTTTATGAGGGCCGCGAAGTTGATATGAACCCGCAAAAAGCCGCCTTTGCGCAAAAGAGTGAACTACGCACGCTCGATGACGTGATTGACGGCGCTGATATGTTTTTGGGGCTCTCTGGCCCAAATGTTCTAAAGCCGGAAATGGTCGCCAAGATGACCAAGAAGCCGATCATTTTCGCCCTTGCAAACCCCAATCCGGAAATCGCCCCTGACGCCGCGCGCGGCGTGGCACCTGATGCGATCATCGCGACAGGGCGCAGCGATTTCCCCAATCAAGTCAACAATGTACTCTGTTTTCCCTTCATCTTTCGTGGTGCGCTCGACGTGGGCGCGACAGAGATCAACGATGAAATGCAACTCGCCTGTATCGCAGGAATTGCTGAACTTGCACGCGCCACCACCAGCGCTGAAGCAGCCGCCGCATACCAAGGCGAACAGCTCACATTTGGCGTTGATTATCTGATCCCTAAACCTTTTGATCCGCGCCTTTCTGCTGTGGTTTCGTCAGCCGTTGCAAAGGCCGCGATGGAAACAGGTGTCGCCACCAAACCCGTCGATGATCTTGACGCCTACCGCGCGCATTTGAATGCGTCGGTCTTCAAATCAGCGCTTTTGATGCGCCCTGTTTTCGAGGCTGCATCAAAACAAGCCCGCCGCATCGTCTTTGCCGAAGGGGAGGACGAGCGCGTGTTGCGCGCGGCTCAGGCAATCTTGGAAGAAACCACCGAAACGCCCATTCTGATTGGCCGTCCAGAAGTGATCATCGCGCGTTGCGAGCGCGCTGGCCTGACCATCCGCCCTGATCGCGACTTCAATATCGTGAACCCAGAGAACGATCCGCGCTATCGCGATTATTGGGAAACCTATCACGGCATCATGGCACGCCAAGGCGTCACACCTGATATTGCCCGCGCTGTGATGCGCACGAATACGACAGCAATTGCAGCCGTTATGGTCCACCGCGAAGAGGCCGACAGCATGATTTGTGGCACCTTTGGCGAGTATCGCTGGCATCTGAACTATGTGAACCAGGTTTTGGGCGATGATACGCATCACCCGCATGGCGCGCTATCCATGATGGTGCTTGAGGACGGCCCATTGTTCGTGGCCGACACCCACGTCTGGACCCAACCAACGCCCGAACAGATCGCGCAGACAGCGCTTGGAGCGGCACGTCACGCGCGGCGTTTTGGCCTGGAGCCAAAAGTCGCCTTCTGTTCGCAATCGCAATTTGGCACACAGGCCGATGGCCCCGGCAAACGACTTCGCGCAGCGATGGCTTTGCTTGACGAGATGGGTACAGACTTTGCTTACGAGGGTGAAATGAAGGTCGATGCCGCACTCGATGCTGACTTGCGCGACAAACTTCTACCGGGCGGCCGCCTGAAAGGCGCTGCAAACATCCTGATTTTCGGCACAGGTGATGCGGCGTCGGCAACGCGCAATGTGCTTAAGATGAAAGCCTCTGCGTTAGAAGTTGGCCCCCTACTGATGGGCATGGGCAATCGCGCGCATATTGTGACACCTGGTGTCACGGCACGCGGGCTGCTGAACATGGGGGTCATCGCGGGAACGCCTGTTTCCAACTACGGCTAGGGAAGTTTGCAAATTTGCAAAATCAGCGACCAGAACCGCTGTTATCGCTAAAACAGTTGGCTTTGCAAAAATCTGCAAGGCTTTGGTTGCGAATATTGCAAATAAAATGCGGCAATCCGTCCACCTCTTTGCCAAGACACTTGCTCTAAGTGCGCTGAGCGGACTAACTCCTTCGCAAAGCACGAAAAGGAGTATCCCATGGCCTATAAAGACGTCTACGCAAGCTGGCAAAAAGACCCCGAGGCCTTCTGGCTTGACGCAGCAAAGGCTATTGACTGGGATCAGGCTCCAAGCAAAGCGCTTACAGACAAAGGCGACGGGCTATACGAGTGGTTCGTCGATGCAAAGGTCAACACCTGCTATAACGCGGTCGACCGCCACGTCGAAAACGGGCGCGGCGATCAGATTGCAATCATCCATGACAGCCCAATCACGGGTTCCATCAGCAAAATCACATACGCAGAACTGCAAACGCGCGTCGCATCACTTGCTGGCGCCTTGCGTGCCAAGGGCGTCGAAAAAGGTGATCGCGTTATCATCTACATGCCGATGGTCCCTGAAGCGCTGGACGCGATGCTTGCATGCGCGCGCATCGGCGCGATCCATTCTGTTGTGTTTGGCGGATTTGCCGCGAACGAACTCGCGGTACGGATTGATGATGCGACACCCAAAGCGATTATCGCTGCGTCTTGCGGCTTAGAGCCGGGGCGCGTTGTGAAATACAAACCCCTGCTTGACGGTGCTATCGAACTCTCAACCCATAAACCTGATTTCTGTGTGATCTTGCAACGCGAGCAAGAGGTCGTTGAACTCGGCGCTCGCGATGTGGATTGGTATGGTTTCCAAGAGGGCGTTGCCCCTGCCGATTGTCTCCCTGTTGAGGGCAACCACCCCGCCTACATCCTATACACCTCTGGAACGACAGGCGCGCCAAAAGGCGTTGTGCGTCACACGGCAGGTCACCTCGTTTCACTAAATTGGACCATGAAGAACGTCTATAACGTTGATCCTGGGGACGTCTTTTGGGCGGCATCAGATGTGGGTTGGGTCGTTGGACACTCCTACATTTGTTACGCACCCCTCATTCACGGCAACACCACGATTGTGTTCGAAGGCAAACCCGTTGGCACGCCTGACGCTGGCACGTTCTGGCGCGTGATTTCAGAGCATAACGTCAAAAGTTTCTTCACAGCACCGACGGCCTTTCGCGCGGTAAAACGCGAGGACCCCAAAGGGGAGTTCGTCAAGCACTACGATTTGTCCTGTTTGAAGGTGGTTTACCTCGCCGGTGAACGCGCTGATCCCGACACGATTGAATGGGCGCAAAACCAGCTGAATGTGCCTGTTATTGACCATTGGTGGCAGACCGAAACAGGTTTTGCCATCGCTGCCAATCCTATGGGGATAGAACACATGCCCGTGAAACTTGGCAGCCCCTCCGTGCCGATGCCCGGCTATGATGTGCAAGTTCTCGATGAAGGCGGTCATCCGATGAAAGCAGGAGAGCTCGGCGCGATTGCCGTTAAGCTTCCTTTGCCACCCGGCACTTTACCGACGCTTTGGAACGCAGAAGATCGCTACCGCAAAAGCTATCTCACACAATTTCCGGGCTACTATGAAACCGGTGATGCGGGGATGATTGATGAAGACGGCTACCTCTACATCATGGCGCGTACGGATGACGTGATCAACGTGGCAGGTCACCGTTTGTCGACAGGCGGCATGGAAGAAGTGCTCGCCGCGCACCCTGATGTTGCCGAATGCGCAGTGATTGGTGTGACCGACCAGTTGAAAGGGCAGATGCCTGTCGGATTCTTGTGCTTGAATTCAGGCGCGGGGCGACAGGACGCCGATGTTGTCGCCGAATGTGTGAAGCTGGTGCGTGAGAAGATTGGCCCCGTCGCAGCGTTCAAGCTCGCGGTTGTTGTGGATCGTTTGCCCAAGACGCGTTCGGGAAAAATTTTGCGCGCAACCATGGTGAAGATCGCAGATAGTGAAGCATTCAAGCTACCCGCGACGATTGATGATCCCGCCATCCTCGACGAAATCAAGGTCGCGCTTCAAGGCATCGGTTATGCCAAGTGACGACACCAAATGGTGTCGACAGGTTTTGCGAGGGCTAAAGCCCTCGCGGTGCTCCAAGCCTAAAGGCGTGGAGTTTTAAGTTTAAAGGGAAAGATGAAGCATTCTTAAATCTTCCCCTTTTCATAAATATCCCGGGGAGTCCCAGCTTGCTGAGGGGGGCAGAGCCCCATAGCACCATAGTTTACACGAATTGCTCGCGGATAAGCCGCTCTTCAAGGCCGTGGCCCGGATCGAATAAAATTCGGTGCGCAATGCTAGGTTCAGAACGAATATCGACTTTGATCACGTCTTTGACCGACCGTCCGTCGGCATCTGCCATGACCGGACGTTTGTCAGGCTCAATGACTTCAAACCGCACACTCGCAGCTTTGGGCAGCAACGCGCCCCGCCAGCGACGCGGTCTGAACGCCGCCATTGCAGTGAGCGCCAACACATCAGCGCCAATCGGCAAAATTGGGCCATGCGCGGAGTAATTATATGCAGTAGAGCCAGCGGGCGTCGCAAGAAGCGCCCCATCGCAGACCAGTTCTTGCATCCTTAGACGACCATCAATGTGAATACGGAGCTTGGCAGCCTGTGGGCCGGCACGTAGCAAGGATACTTCGTTGGTTGCGAGCGCGCGGTGGGTTTTTCCATGTCGATCAAGCGCTTGCATGGACAGAGGGTTGATGACTTCCTCTTCCGCAGCCGACAGGCGTTCTTGCAAATCGCTTTCGCTGTATTCGTTCATCAGAAAGCCAATTGTGCCACGGTTCATACCATACACAGGCGCGGGCAAATCTTGCGAAGCATGCAAAACCGAGAGCATGAAACCATCGCCGCCCAACGCAACAATCACATCAGCCTTCTTTTGATCCACGTTGCCATAGCGCGTGACCAAAGCGCCGCGCGCCGCTTGTGCGGTGCCTGTATCGCTGGCCAAAAAGGCGATTTTTAAAGTCATGTCGCGTCCTACGTCACTGAACTAGATTTTAGACAAGCACATGTTCTGCACAACCACCAGTCATGGCGTAGAAATTCGTAACTGCGTCGCTTATGCCTCTTGAGCTTGAATAAATTTCCTATACGGCTACCTCGAAGAGATAATGTTAGTCTGCCGGAGCCCATCATGAGCAATTCCAACACCCCGTTTTTCACTCAAAGCCTGTCTGAGCGCGACCCAGAGATTTTCGGCTCCATCACAGCAGAGCTGGGCCGTCAGCGCAACGAGATCGAATTGATCGCATCTGAGAACATCGTCTCTGCCGCGGTCATGGAAGCGCAAGGTTCTGTGATGACCAACAAATATGCCGAAGGGTATCCCGGCCGACGCTATTACGGCGGTTGCCAGCACGTAGATGTCGCTGAAAACCTTGCGATCGAGCGTGCCAAGGAACTGTTCGGTTGCGGTTTCGCCAATGTGCAGCCGAACTCTGGCTCGCAAGCCAACCAAGGTGTGTTTCAGGCGCTTTTGCAGCCAGGCGATACGATTTTGGGCATGTCTCTGGACGCGGGTGGTCACCTTACGCATGGTGCAAAGCCGAACCAGTCGGGCAAGTGGTTCAACGCCATTCAATACGGTGTTCGCAAAGAAGACAATTTGCTCGATTACGATCAGGTAGAAGCGCTCGCGAAAGAGCATCAGCCGAAAATGATCATCGCAGGCGGTTCTGCAATTCCGCGTCAGATCGATTTCAAGCGCATGCGCGAGATTGCGGACATGGTTGGCGCATATTTGCACGTAGACATGGCGCACTTTGCGGGTCTCGTGGCCGCGGGCGAGCATCCCTCTCCCTTCCCGCATGCGCATGTCGCGACGACAACAACCCACAAAACCCTTCGCGGTCCGCGTGGTGGTATGATCGTTACCAACGACGAGGCACTCGCCAAAAAATTCAACTCCGCGATCTTCCCGGGGATCCAAGGTGGTCCTTTGATGCACGTCATCGCCGCCAAAGCCGTAGCATTTGGCGAAGCGCTTCAACCAGAGTTCAAAACCTACATCAAGCAGGTCATCGTCAATGCACAAGCACTGAGCGATCAGTTGATCAAAGGCGGTCTCGACACGGTCACACACGGCACCGACACCCATGTCGTGCTGGTCGATTTGCGCCCCAAAGGCGTTACCGGTAACATCGTCGACAAGGCCTTGGGGCGTGCGCATATCACCTGCAACAAGAACGGCGTGCCGTTTGATCCTGAAAAGCCGACAGTGACTTCCGGCATTCGTCTTGGCTCTCCTGCGGGCACGACGCGTGGATTTGGTGAACCCGAGTTCCGCCAGATTGCGGATTGGATCATCGAAGTCGTTGATGGCTTGGCCGCCAATGGCGAAGACGGCAACGCCGCTGTCGAGGCCAAGGTCAAAGGCGAAGTCGAAGCAATGTGCGCACGCTTCCCGATGTATCCGAACCTCTAAGTCAGGCCGACGATTAGAACCAAACAGATAGGGTGCGTGATCTCACGCACCCTTTTTTGTGCCCAAAGCGTTGCACATAAATCCCCGAGCATGTGAAATGGTGCGATGAAGCAAACGACCCAGACCATAGAGCGTCGCTTAGGCGATGCGATGCGTACTCGCCTGCCAAGACCAATCGCAGAGCTGGTGATGTTCACGTTCAAACAAGCTTGGGCCTGTCTCTTTGGTGCACTCATGCTTGCTGGGCTCATCGCTTCGGACCTGATCTGGCAAGAGACATGGACGATTGCGCGCTACGACGCATTGGTGATCTACGCGATCACGCTGCAAGCGCTGTTTCTCATTTTCAAGCTCGAAACCCTCGCCGAAGCACGCGTCATCTTGTTGTTCCACCTCACCGGTACCGCGATGGAAATTTTCAAAGTTAACGTGGGCAGCTGGGCCTATCCAGAACCTGCGATCCTCAAGCTTTGGGGCGTTCCGCTGTTTTCGGGCTTTATGTACGCATCAGTCGGGTCTTTCATCGCGCGCGTTATTCGCATTTTCGACATGCGTTTTGCCCCCTACCCGCCGCTGTGGATGAGCTTTGCGCTTGGCACAGCGATCTATCTTAACTTTTTCACGCATCACTACATTTGGGACCTGCGTTACGTGCTTTTCGCACTGACCATCATTCTCTTCATCCGCACCCGCGTCTGGTTCAAAATCGCTGAGACGGATTTTTGGATGCCCCTACCACTGGCCGCTTTGCTCACCAGTTTCTTTCTTTGGGTCGCTGAAAACGTAGGCACTGGAACAGGAACTTGGATTTATGCCGGCACCGATGCTTTAAGCCTCGTTAGCCTCGCAAAACTCGGGTCTTGGTATCTTTTGCTCTACGTCAGCTTCGTAACGGTCACGATTGTGATGCGCGACGCACTTATTCCCGAACCGCTCACAAAAGGCCGCGCCACGCCATAAGCGCGATCACCAAAACGAAAACGCCTATACCGCTGCTACCCCAAAACCCGAATTTTTTCATGGGTTATGACGCGGAAATTGTCTGATACTTGGTCACGGAAGGCTTTCCACTCATTTGGGATGGTTTCCCGAAAGAACTTCAGGATCGCATT
>Ga0206127_1003707_pt1 | contig 13894 bp, 15 predicted proteins | sample Helgoland_Spring_6_FD_148646 | JGI IMG/M metagenome (GOLD analysis project Ga0206127, IMG submission 148646) | Pelagic subsurface seawater microbial communities from Kabeltonne, Helgoland, North Sea - Helgoland_Spring_Bloom_20160419_1 | ecosystem: Environmental > Aquatic > Marine > Epipelagic ...
TTTTTTTTATTTTTTTTTTTTTTTTTCTTTCTCACGTTCCATTTTATAATAATTTAAATAAAAATTGTAATATTTAAACTCACTTATTTTTGTAATTTAATAAAAATTTTACTAAAATTATATCATCATTAATCCAAAAATATAATAAGGTTAAAAATGTTAGCCATTGATAATGGAAATAAAAATTTTTATATGTATAATATAATTGCCAATTCCAATTAAGAGAACAGGATACTAAATAACTTGTATTAGTCAATGTTAAAAAATTATTACTAAAATTTGTAATAAATCTTGTGCCTAAAAAAAAATTAACTAAAAAAGTATAAGCTGAATATAAACCATAAATAATAAAAGAAATATGAACACCTTTTTCATTTAAATCACTTAATATAATAAAAATAGTAGCAATAATTACACAAATATGATGAAAAATTGTACTTATTTTCATAATTTGTGATGTAATTAAAATACTCCAAAAATCAGGAATTACATAAGATATTACTAATTTTTTTACTTCATTTGAATTTTGTTCCCAATCTAATTCCAATAAAGTATTATTTGTATATAATAAATTTATAAATCCTATAGAAATATGTAATAGAAATATTGATTTTGCTATATTTGATATTATATATAATTTTCTATTAATTCCAAATTTATTATATTTATTATAATTATTTAAAATTAATGAAAAGTCAATTATTGGATAAAGAATAAAATATACAAGAGATTTAATAAAAAAGTTTTTGAATAATATATTATACATTTATATAATATAATAATATAAATTTTAAATTGTAATTATAATTAAAAATTGTAATTATAATTAAAAATTGTTGTTATAAATGAAAATATTAATTTATTAATGAAAATATTAGTTTAATAATATATTTAACTTTAGAATAATTATTTAAGAATAAATATAAAAAAAAATTGAAAAAATAATATATTTCTAAGTTATTTTTAATAAAAAAATAAAAAAAAATGGAACCAGGGAATATTTCAATTTCAGTCTATGACCAAAATAAAGAACAAATTGAAAAATCATCAAATTCGAGTGAAAAATTTATTATTCTTACCAATGAAGAATTAAATAATCAAAATAGAGAACATATAATTGAGATTGAAAGTTTAAAAAATGAAAATAATTCATTAGAAGATCAAAATGAAAAACTTGAAACAAGTACAAGATATATGAGAGGAATTCTTCATAATTTTACTGAAAAAGTAAAACATCAGGATAAAATTATAAATTACTATAAAAGTTATCACATGATTTTAAAAGATTATACAAAAAATTTAAATAGTTTAGTTAAAAATATAAATAATTTTGTAAAAAAATTTATATTTATTTACAATTTAATTCTTCTATCATTGTGTTTTACAGGAGGAATTACTATAACATCAATAATTATTAATAATATATTAATTGTTATTAGTATAGTAATTACGTTATCACATACTCAAGTTAATTATGATTTAATTTTAAATATTGAAACTAAAACTAAATGTATTAATGAATTACAAAAGAATGATAAGAAGTTAATTGAAACTGAAGAAAAAAAAGTTGCAGAAATTGATAAATCAAATAATTTTATTGAAGATTATATTGATGTTGTATAATTTTTTAAAATAAAAAATTGATTTTTTTATTATTATTATTATATTTATATTTTTAAAAAAATCAATAATTTCTAATACTTTTTTAGAAAACATTAAAAATGGCTTTTACATCAACTTTTACAGTTTTCATTACGTTTTTGATTACAATTTCAACTTTTACAAATGCATTTCCATTTGTGGAACAAATCCCAACTGGTTCAGTTGGAGTTTATTTTAAGTATGCTGAAATGCAGTATCATTTGTATAATGCAGGTTTTCATACGAACATGCATCCATTTGGACATTTTGAGTATGCAGATATTCGACCTCAAATGGATCAAATTCCGAATGTTGAATGTGCAACTAAGGATAAAACGATGTTGTACTTTAAATACATTGATGTGTATAATCAATTGAGTGCTGATAACGTATTGAATATATTTGAGAAGTACACTAAAGACTATGATAACTTCCTGATTAAAGAGCCGATTCGTCAACGTGTAAGAGAAATGTGTAATGAAATGACGGTACATGAAGTTAATAATGATCGTTTTTCAGAATTTAATGACAATCTTCGAAGTTATTTGATTGAATATCAAAATAGTTTGAATACTAATTTGATAATCAATAAAATTTCAGTTCCAAAACCAATTCTTCCTGAAAAAATTCGAAAGAATAATGAAAGGATTGTAGAGTCAGAAACTGAACGTCGTGCTATTACAACAGAACAACAGACAATGCTTAAGAGAAAAGAGAATGAACGTTTGGAAGAAGAGGCTGAAGCATCTAAACAACGTTCTTTAGCTCAGATTAAAAATATGCAGAAGATTGATGCTCAAGAGAATGAAGCTAAGTTGGCACGAATTCGAGCTGAGTCTGATGCCAAGCAGAAAGAAATCTATTCTGAAGCGGAAGCTAAGTCGATTAAGATTCTGGCAGAGGCAATGGAAGTACAACTTACTCCGGAGTATTTGAATCTCAAATACATCGAAACATTGAACAAGACTAAGATGTATTGGGGTAACCAACTTCCTGAATATGCACCTGCGGCATTGTTTAACTAATATTTTAAAAGATTGACAAACTTTTATTTTTTTATATTAAAGATGTAGTACTTCTAAGAGTTTTAGTGCCAGCAGAATTTACATTTTTGGGATGTTCCATAAGTGCATATGGTTTTTCAATATCCTTAATATATCCTACATGAGCCAAAATTCCTGAGATAACATTATCTACACAATAATTAAGAACTAATTTATTAAGTTGTAATATTTGATTTTTTAAATCATAATCTAAATTTTTAGAATTTTGTAAGAAAATAGATCTCATAACAATTAATAATTCAGTATCTGATTGTCTATCTATTAAATATTTTTTATCAGTTTTTTCATAAACAGTTTTTTTAAGTTCTAATTGGATTAAATCAATATTATTTTCAGAAAAAAATAATTTACTTAATAAAGTGTCAGAAATAATATTTTTAGTTGAATCACAATTAGCATTTTTTTTAATAGATTTATTTTCTTCAAATAATTGGAAAGGAGAAATACCAGACATATATATATATATTTATTAAAGAAAAAAAATTTGATTTTTTTTATAATGTTCCTTATATTCTTTATAAAAAAATCGAAAGGTAAATATGAGTACTTTAACTGATAAAATTTCTGGTCTTAAAGGATTACTTGAATCAGGTAATTTCAATTTAGATGTTGAAGAAGATGATAATGAAGTTGAAACTAAGAAAGTTGAAACTAAGAAAGTTAAAACTAAGAAAGTTGAAACTAAGAAAGTTGGAACTAAGAAAGTTGAAACTAAGAAAGTTGAAACTAAGAAAGTTAAAGAAGATAATTTTACTATTGTAGGATTAGATGGAAAACCATTGAAAGAAATTTCTAATCCAGATTATTCGAATGCTTTAAAAGTTGGTCTTCCAATTGTTGATGAATCTGTAACTACAGAGCTTATTCAAAAAGAGAAAGAATTAAAATCACAAACATTTTTGAAGAGTTTAAAAAAACCACAAGTATTAAAATTTGGTACAGTTGATAAAAGAGACTTTGATAAGAGTCTCGGTGATAAGCCAAATTATATGTTAAATCCCGAATTATTTCAAAAAGCCGTATTTGAAATGTCTAAAAGGATTGGTGTTGATATTACACCAGATATTGACCTTTTTGCAGATCAAAACAATAAACAACCAAATGTAAAAAAATTTTATCACTTTAACCATAAATATAAATTTGATGAAAATTATGATGCTTTTACAAAAGATTGGAGTATTTATAAAAATGTTTATGCCAATTTTTATTGGGGAAAAATGCATGAAGTAATCTTAAAAGCCAAATCTGAAGGTGTTAATCTACTTACATTTTTGGATGTATCTCCAAAGTCATCATCTTTGGAATATTTTAAACTTTATAAAGAATACAGTCGTATTCAATACAAATTTAGTGACAGTGATGTGAATGATCTTTGGGTTCATGCATCAGAAACCGGATATGATAAATTTTTGAAGTCTCATCTTCCTAGTTTTAATGGTGAATATGCTTTATGCTTCTTTAACTTTGGTGAAAATAAAATCGTAAAAAATGAAGATATTGTTGTAAATAAAGTTTCAAGTGGAAGACTTCAACATACAATTACTACTCAAATTAAAGTTGAAAATGGAGAAAAACTTTCAGCACATACAAGTGAAGATGGTACTGTTTCTCTCACTCGTTCATTAGATGGAGCAAAAGATATTACTCATCGTATGGATAAAGAAGTTTTAAATGATTATCAAATTTCAAATGAAGGAACAATTAAATCTCTTGAAATTGAAATTGAAAATATCTTTAAAGAAAAAACTTTGGATGATGATTTAAAAAGTCTTCACTTACAACTTTTTCAAAAAAAGAAAGCTTCATTTGATAAAGAACTTAAAATATACAGTGAATGGCTTCAAAATTTTCATAAACTTTTGTAAAAAAATGAATATAAAAATAAAAACTTTATAATAAACTTTAAATATTTAATTTTTTTTTATTTATTAAAAAAACCTTCTCTAGATACAGAAATATAAGATTCTTTAGAACCAACTAATTTTTGTTGGTCAGAATTATTATTAATTCTTTTAGTAAAGGATGCATGAGTACCATCCTTTTTAAACATACATAAAGAATTTAATTTAATAACAGAATCACATAAAGGTATAATATCTAAAATTTGTCCAAACGGTTTTCTTTGAAAATCTCCATCAAGACCAGAAATAATTACTATTTTATTAGTTTTTTCAACTTCTAAAGTAAAATTATATAAATCTCCAAAAAATTGAGCTTCATCAATACCAATTACTTCAGATTCAAGATAATCATTTAAATTTAGTAAATCATTTAAATTATTTAATTTTAAAGCATCTAATTTAATATTATTATGTGTTTTTATAGAATTATCAGTTCTAGTATCATCTTTACTATTAATTACTAAAATTTTTTTACCGATTGCTTGAAATCGACTTAATCTTCTAAATAGTTCAGTTGATTTACCAGAATACATTGAACCAATAATTAATTGAATATTACATGAATAAGACATTATGATTTAAATAAATTATATATATAATTTTTAAATCAATTTTAAATAATTAATAATTGATTTTTAAAAAATTTATCAAATAAATTTATTTTTTAATTAAATATTTAATGAAAAAATAAATAAAAAAAATATTATTTTAAATTATTATAATATGAATCCAAAAATTTGGGGTCCTCATGCATGGATATTTTTACATACAATTACCTTAAACTTTCCTGATAATCCAACTCTTGAACAAAAAAAACATTATAAGGATTTTTTTGAAAGTTTAATAAACATAATACCTTGTGATAAATGTAGATATAATTATATGTTAAAAATAAAAAAACACCCTGTAAATGTTGAAAATCGAAATAAGTTAGTAGAATGGCTTTTATTTATTCATAATGAAGTAAATAAAAGTAATGGAAAAAAAGAAATTACTATGCCTGAATTAATTAAAACATATAGAGAAATGTACTCTTCAAAAAAAAAAGATTCAGAAATTACTATCAAGAAAAAGTATATAAATTATATAATAGTACTATTAATATTAATATTAATTTATAATGTATATAAAAAATAATTAGTATAAAATGTTATTCTAATTTATGTAAATTATTATTTAATAAAAATTTATTAAGCTTTTCTAAAATATTAATTTTTTCAAAATTATAATTTCTAAATATTTTTTTAGATTCATCAATATTGAACCATCCAATTTTACCAATTTCATTCATTTGATAATGATTATTATCATCTATATTAACCTCATCAGTTTTTATTTCTGCTATATAATAAATATGTTTATATCTAATATTATTAGAACCAACAAAAATTTCACTAAATGGATATATATCTTTTATTAATTTTATATCATCTTTTTTTAAATTAGTTTCTTCACAAAATTCTCTAACAGCACAATTTTTATTAGATTCATTTATATTTCTTCTTCCTTTAGGGAAACCCCATTCAGGACAATTCCATTTAGAATTTAAATTTAATTTATTTTTTATTTCAATTATATCTTTAAATTTTTCTAAAGATAACTTAAATTCATCATTATATATTTTACTATTTCCCCATATATCATTCCATAATATGGTAAAATCTTTAGAAAAAATATTTTTTATTTCATTTTTTGACATTTCTTGAAATAATTGATTAATATAATTAATATTATTTAAATTATATTTACCTCTAATAAATTCAACATATCCATAACTATGTTTTCTTTGAATTAATATATATTTAATATTATTATTAAATATTCTATATCCTATTATACCTAAACTAGTAATAGGTTCCATACAATCTTTGTAAATGTGACCATTTTTTCCACAATTCCCACAATATACTTTTCTAAATTTTGGACTACTCATTATATTAATTAATTGATTTTTATTTTAAGTAATTTATTTTATTAATATAATATATATAATATGTCATTTATTTACTATCCTAATATTTATGATAATGAATTCTATAAGAATATAGTGAATAAAAAAGAGTTTTATATTAATAGAATACCAGAAAAAAGGTTAAGTGAAGAAAATTATTGTAATAAAAAAGATAAAGAATTTGAATTATTACCACAACAAGCATTTTTAAAGAATTATGTTTCTGAAGATACTCATTACTTAAATATAGGTATAATTCACGGTACTGGTGTTGGTAAAACTAATTCTGCCATATCAATTTCTGAAAATTTACAGACAATGGTTGAAAAATATAATTCAAAAATATACATATTAGTTCCTGGACAAGATTCAAAAAATAATTTTATTTATAAAGGTATATTAGGAGATTTAACTAAAGATAAATATATAACTAAAGAAGAAAGAGAAGAAATAAAAATATTAGAAAAAGTAAATACTATTAATTCTAAAGAGGAAATAAAAAAAATTAATAGAAGAGTTACACAAAGATATAAAAAAAAAGGGCATTATAGAGTTATGGGTTATGAAGAATTTGCAAATAGAGTAATTGGAAGAAAAGATGTAGATAAAAAAATAGGTTCATATAAAAAAGATGACGAAGGAGAATTTATAAGAAAGATTAGTGGACTTAAAATAGATAATGTTGATAATTGTGTATTAATTGTTGATGAAGCGCATAATATTTTAAATAATAATGATTATAGAAAAGCTGTATACGATATTATGAAAAGATCAGTAAATACTAGATTAATACTTCTTACTGCAACGCCAATGTATCATACACCCACACAGATAATTTCATTTTTAGAATTAATTAGATTACCGATTCATCAAGAGAAATTAAAAATTAATGATATTTTTAAAGTATACGATGATTTTAATAAAGAATATGAATTACATCCAAATGGTTTAGATATAATTAAACAATTATCAAAAGGATATATATCATATTTAAGAGGTATAGATCCAACAACTTTTCCGAATAGAATAGAAATCGGTGATATACCAAGACCAATAGATGTATTAAAAAAAAATTATATTAAATATACGCCTTTAGTAAGATGTGAAATGTCAAAATTACAATATGCTACTTATTTAAATGAATATAATGGAAAAAATCCAAAACCTATAATTTATTTATCAAATATGGTTTTACCTAATCCAGAAAATGATAAATTGGGTTTATTTAAAAATGATGATATTGAGAATATATATTCAGATTCTAATAATTTAAAAAAATTAAAGAATAAATATAATATAAATGTTAGTTATTTTAATGAAAATCTATTAATCAGTGGTGATATTTTAAAAAAAGAAAATCTTGTAAAATATTCCCCAAAATATACAAAAGTATTAGAAAATATGGAGATAGCTATTAATAATAAATGTGGTAAAATATTTATATATATAGAGGATATTAGAGGCGTAGGTCTTTTAATGTTTTCTCAAATTCTAAAAGAAAATGGATATTTACAATATTCATCAGAAATACAAACATATAAAGATAATAATTTAGATGTTGAAACCGGTTTAATATTAAAAAAACATAGAGCTTCTCAAAAAGTAAAAAGTGAATTTAAACCATCAAAATTTATAATTATATCTGGAAGTGAAGATAGTAAATTAAGGCAGAAATTAATAGATAAATTTAATTCACCTGATAATATTAAAGGTCATAAAATTAAAATATTATTAGGTTCTAAGGTAACAAGAGAGAGTATTGATTTAAAAGCTATAAGACAAATTCATATCATAAATGCGCAATGGAATTTTTCAACAATTGAACAAATTATAGGTCGAGGTATTAGACATTGTTCTCATAGTGGATTAACTGGCGAAAAAAGAAATGTGTATGTATTTAAATATGTTTCATCAGTACCTGGTAAAAAATATAAAGAATCCGCCGAAGAAAAAATTTATAGAGAAATTGAAAAAGCACATGTAACTGTAAAAAAAATAGAAAGAGCATTAAAAGAAAGTGCTGTTGATTGTGTATTAAATAAAAGAGGTAATGTATTTCCTGAAGAAATTAAAGAATCTAAAAATTGTAGTAATCCTAAAAATAATCATTTATGTGATAGAAAATGCGATTATATGGAATGTGATTATAAATGTGATTATGAATTACCAAAAGATAAAGAAGGTAATTATCAAGTTTTAAAATTAAAAGATTTAAATAAAGATACATATACTATAAATTTTGCAAATAATGAAATAGAAAAAATAATAAGTATTATTAAAAAAATATTTTCTGAATCTCATGTTGAATCATTAAATACAATTAAAGAATATATTTCAGAAAAATATGAAAATAAATATTTTGAAAACGAATATATTTATGTTTCCCTTAATAGAATGTTACTAGAAAAAATTAATTTAAAAGATAAATATCAAATAGATGGTTATCTGATTTACCGTGGAAGTTATTATTTATTTCAACCATTAAATAAAAGTGAGGATATAAGTATTAGTGAAAGAAGTCTTCCTATATATCAAAAAGAATTTAATAATAAAAAAATAGATAAATATATAAATATTTCAATAAAGAATATAAATAAAAAAGAAGAAGTAACTATTGATTTAAATGTAATTAAAAATACAATATCATTTTTATCAAAAAATAATGACGAAGATAAAATATCACAATATTTATCAAGATTAAAAATAAGAGAGCAGGAAATTATATTAAAAGAATTAATTTTGAATAATATAAATAGTAAATTAGATAGTAATTATACTAAAATTAAAAGAAATTATTTAGAATTATTAATATTTGGTGATAATATATTACAATTATCTTCTAGTGATTCTGATTTAAAAAGTAAATCTCAAATAATTGGATATATTTTTAAAGATAAAATAATTATTTATCATAAAAATAAGTGGATAAATGGAAAAAAATATATTAATGAAAAAATAAAAAGTAAATTTAATAGAAAATATAAAAATTTTAATGAAAATAATGTAATTGTAGGATTTATAGATCAAAATAAGGATAAAATGGTATTTAAATTGAGACCTAAATTATTAAACACAGAAGACAAAAGAAAAATAGAGAAGGGTTTTGTTTGTAATCAATCAAGTAATAAAGGTAAAATTATAGAAATTGCTGATAAGTTAAATCTAGATACTAAGAGTAAAAAAATTTCATTAATTTGTAATGAAATAGAATTAAAACTTAGAAAAAATGAAAGAATTAGAAAAAATAATAAAAAATGGTTTTATGATTATAAAGATATTATAAAATTATAATATAAAATTGAATATTATTTAAGAATATTTTATATTATATATATATATATAATAATGAGTTTCCAAAGTGAAATTATTGAAAAAATTATAGTTTCTCCTCATAGTTTAAATAATGATTTAAGTGAACATATTTTAGATACTTTAAAAAAAAAATATTTAAATAAATGTACTAAACAAGGATATATTGTAAAAATTATTAAAATTATAAAAAGAAGTAATGGTGAAGCATCAATTTTAGATTTTGAAGGAAATACATCTTTTATTGTTCGATTTTTGGCGGAAGTATCTAAACCAAAGGAAGGAGATATAATTAAGGATTGTAAAATTAATTTAGTTAATCAAATTGGAATATTTGCAGAAAAAGATTTTTTATCAATTATCATAACTTCTTCTATGTTAGATAAAGGATATGATAGTAAATATAAAAAGGATCAAGAAATAAAGATTGAGGTTAATAAGATAAAATATGAACTTAATGATAAAAAAATTAGAGTTTTAGGAAAAGTAGTTTAAAGAAAAAATATATAAGGTTAATTATAGATATTATGGAAAAGCTTACTCAAAATGATAAGAAAAAAATGAAAAATGATATTTATAAACTAAATAAATTTCAATGGAATAAAATTAAAGATTTAATTGATGAAGAAACCGAAAAATATACTATAAAAAATGATGGTATATATTTAAGATTAAAATTATTAAGTAATAATTTACAATTTAAGATTAAAAAATATATAGATAATTGCTTATTAGAATTAGAAAATATAGATGACAATAGTATAAAGTTAGAAAATAATAATATTAAATTAGAGGATTTAATCGAAGATTCTAATATAAGTTTTATTCAAAATGATAACAATGAATTAGGTTTAAATTTAGATATATCTAATAATTTAGAAATGAATGAGTTCGGAACTGATATTTTAGAGACTAATGGATTAGGAAATGATGTTTTAGAAACTAATGGATTAGTTAGTTATGAAGATATAGATGAAGATGCTGTTGAAGATGAAGATGAAGATGAAAATGAAGATGCTGATGAAGATTAATAATTATAAAATTGATTTTTATTTATAATTATAAATACTAAAAGTATTATAAAATGTTAGAAACAAAAAATATTTTAGAATCATTGGGATGTAAAAAAAGTATAATCTTAAAAGTTAATCAATTTGAAAAAAAAAAAGTCATAAATTTAAATCCTTATAATAATACTAATACTAATAGTTATATTGATAAAAAAAATAAACAAAAAATTTTAAAATTACCTGAATTTTTAAAATTTTTGGAAATTGAAAATGAATCATATATATTAAATGTTAATAGTATATATGAATGTGTTCTAGCTTTATTTGATGATGAATATTATAATGAAGAAGATAATATAAATAAAAAATATTCTGATTACTTAAGAATAAAATTATTAACAGATTTAGATGAAAAATTTTCATATTTAAAAAATAAAAATAAAATAAGAAGTATTTTAGATAATAAGTTAGAAATAAATGATGAAATTTTTTATTATATGAAAGATTTTTTTGGTGTAAATATTTTTGTAATAAAAGAAGATAATAAATTAATAAAAAAATATTCATTTTCTGAAAATAATAATTGTATTTTTATTATTAAAATTGATAATAAATATTATCCAATAATTGGAAAAAATAATAATAAAAATATTAGAATATTTAATAATGATTTAACAGATAAATATGATTTATTTAAAAAATGTAAAGTATATACAGATATTAAATCTGAAATTAATTTCAATAAGCTATCTTTAACAGAAATGCAAGATTATTCTAAAGAATTAAATATTAATATTATGAAATTAAATAAAAAGGGTGATAAAGAAATTAAAAAAACAAAAAAAGAACTGATTAGTGAAATTGAATCAAATAAGTAATATAAAATTTAAAATATAAATACTTATTTGTAATATATTTAATATCCATAAATTATTAAAATTATTTTTATAATAATTCAGACAAAAATTATTCAGACTTATTATTTTACAAAATTGAAATATAGCATAAATTATACCAAGTATATATACTATTATTGTATATGGAATTGGAATACAACAGTAACTAGTCCATATTATTTTTTTTTCACTACAAATAGCAGCGATTGAATCACAAGTTAATAAAATTATAATAAAACTCGAACCAAGAGAAATGCTCCATAAATTTTCACATTGATTTAAAGCGTCATAACTATGTGGTAAAGTAAAATAAGTAAATACTAATGTACCAATATTGGCAATAGAACTAATTGCTTTTGAATATCTAATCATAATATTTAAAAATAATAGTTTTATTTTTAAATTAATTTTGTTTAAAGGTAATTTTTTTATGACATTGAATACATAATGTTCTTAAATTATCTAAGCCACAACACCCCCCACCATTTTTAACTGCTATAATATGATCAGCGTCCCATAATCCACCTCCAAATTTTCTTTTCCAAATTTTTCGAGTCATTGGAATATTATAATTGATAAGATATACTTTTCTATTCTCTAAATTTAATTTAAGTGCATTTTTTGCAATTATTTTAGTATCAATTTTACACATAACGCATATTCCTTTATCTCTTTTATATACTTCTTGTTTCATAAATTTATGAGAACTTCTAATTCTAATTTCTAATGCGCATTCTGGAGAACACATCGTTCTTCTAGGAGGTGAAACTCCTTTTCCACACCATCTACAGCACGTTAGACCATCAGCATTTTTTGGTAGTAATTTGGCATCAATTAATTTATTATAATATCTATTGGTATTCATTTATAATATAATTACAAAAAATTTATATATATATTATAAAATATATAATTCTATATATTAATAAAATTATAATGGTTTTCCAATTTTAGTAAAATATTGATTACCTAATGTTTCAATATAATAAATAAGTGCATGTTCATTAGAATCATCACTCATTAAATATGAATTCATATAATATTCAATTAATTGTTTTTTTAAATCATAAGCTTCTCTTATTGCTTTATCAAAAAAACTCATATAGTCAGGATCTGAACTACGTGTTTGTTCATATTTTTTTTTATAAGATGGTAATAAAATTTGAGATATTTTCTGATCAATAACTTCTGGAATATATACATCAGGTGCCATTGGATCAAATACAATTTTTTTTTCAGACATTTTTTGAATATAATTAATTGAGTTACCATTTGGATAAATAATTATAAACTTTGATAAAGCCATAAATACAGAATTTAAATAAGTCATATTATAGGTAACTTGATCTTCAACGGGATAACCAAAGTAAACAGAATTTAAATTAGGTATTTTTAAATCTTCATTATAAGATTGAGTTTTTTTATAAAGATTTGAAGTTAGTGGATTACCTGTTTCAATATCATATTTAAATATATGTGCAAAATCTATTAAAAAATGATTTAATTCTATAAAATTAATTATAAACTGAAAAGAACTATTATAAAATATAGATTTTTTATATCTAGGATCTTTAATAATATTAGGTTCATTTTTTATTAATATATATGATTCTAATAATGCTTTTTTATTTACTGTAGTAGGACCATCTAGATTTGGATCAAAATGAAAAACTATAATATTTATAAAATTTTTAGGAATTAAATTTAAAAGATGAATAATATATTTATTTTTTATCCAAAAATTAGTAATTCCTAAATCGGCCATACCAGTTGTAAAAATAATAAAAGTATTATCTTTATTGTAGTATTGTTCAATATTTTTAATTATATCATCGGATTTTGTATTAAAATCATCTAAAGCCGAATCCGAGAAAAAGCTTGTACCATAAGCTGCTGCTACTTCATCCGAGGAAGAGCTTTTACTGTAAGCTGCCACAGATGGAGCTGTGGCTGTAATATAATTTAAATCATCAGTATCCATTACTACATCATCATCAGTATCCATTGTATATGATTCGCTTCCACCTATTAAATTTAAATATTTTTCTTTATATTTATAATATTTTTTTTTATAATAATTATTCATATATTTATATATATATATATTATATTTTTTTTTTTA
>Ga0206127_1003709_pt1 | contig 13890 bp, 10 predicted proteins | sample Helgoland_Spring_6_FD_148646 | JGI IMG/M metagenome (GOLD analysis project Ga0206127, IMG submission 148646) | Pelagic subsurface seawater microbial communities from Kabeltonne, Helgoland, North Sea - Helgoland_Spring_Bloom_20160419_1 | ecosystem: Environmental > Aquatic > Marine > Epipelagic ...
AGAAAAGCGGCCCCAAGCAATAGGGTAAAGCGCAACATGGCTGTACGTGGTAACACAATTTCGAAGACATTCATCTGGATCTTGCTGGCCCTTTTGATCGTCGGCCTTGCGGGCTTTGGCGCGACCAGCTTGGGCGGTAATATCCGCACGATTGGCTCTGTTGGTGACAAGCCGATCTCGGTCGAGCTGTATTCACGCACGCTGCAAGAAGATCTGCGCGCCATCTCAGCGCAAGCGGGTCAGAATGTACCCTTTTCCACCGCCCAAGCGCTTGGTGTAGATCGTCAATCGTTGGCCCGCGTCGTCACGTCGCGCGCGCTAGATCATGAAACGGCGCAGCTTGGACTGTCCGTGGGTGACGCGCAGTTGCAAGAACAAATCCTAGGCATGAGCGCCTTCCAAGGCATCAACGGACAATTTGATCGCGAAGCTTATCGTTTCACACTTGAAAATGCCGGTCTAAACGAAGCCGCATTCGAAGAAAGCCTGCGCGAAGAAGCCGCGCGAACACTTGTGCAAGGTGCGATCCTGTCGGGTACAACCGTGCCAAGCAGCTACGCAGATACCATCGTCGCCTACATCGGTGAGCGTCGCAATGCGACCGTCGCACGTTTGAAAGCCGCTGATCTGGCAGAGCCAGTCGCAGATCCTAGCGGCGAACAACTCAAAGCTTACTACGATGAAAACATTGAAAATTACGCTCTGCCACAGACCAAGAAGATCACCTACGCATGGCTTTCTCCCGATATGATCACTGACACGGTAGAAGTCGATGAGAGCATGTTGCAAGCCGCCTATGATGAGCGCGACGCCGAGTTCAACAAGACCGAGCGCCGCCTTGTCGAGCGTTTGGTGTTCGGAACACAGGACGATGCAAATTCTGCAAAAGCACAGTTAGAAGCGGGCGGTACAACGTTTGAGGCGTTGGTCGAGGATCGTGGTCTCTCCTTGGTGGACGTAGATCTTGGCGATATGACGCTAAGCGCGCTTGAGGGCGCGGGCGACGCTGTCTTTGCTGGCGAAACAGGCGATGTTGTTGGCCCGCTCCCAAGCGACCTTGGTCCAGCATTGTTTCGTATCAACGGTATTCTCGCGGCTCAGAACACCTCTTTTGAAGACGCTAAACCGCAGCTGCGCGATGAACTCGCCGCAGACCGCGCCCGTCGCGTTGTAGAGGCTCAAATGAGCGATATTGACGACCTACTCGCGGGTGGCGCCACGCTGGAAGACCTTGCCAAAGAAACCGACATGGAGTTGGGCCAGATCGATTGGACCCCTGAAGCGGAAGACGGTCTTGCAGCTTATGAAGCCTTTCGCGATGTCGCGCGCAGCGTCAGTGATGAGGACTTTCCAGAGGTGGAAATTCTTGAGGATGGCGGCATCTTTGCACTGCGTCTCGACGAAACACTCGAGCCACGCCCGCAACCGTTGGACGAGATCACAGAGCGTGTCACGCTTGGCTGGCGCACAGCTGCAACGCTCGACGCATTGCGCGCAGAAGCAGAAGCGCTTTTGCCCCAGATCACTTCTGACAGTGATTTTGCGGATGTTGATCTAGAAGCTGAGACGCTGACAGAACTCACGCGCACTGGCTTTGTCGAAGCGATGCCCCCTGCCGCGATCCTTGCTCTGTTCGAAGCTGAGAGAGGTGCGACAGTCGTGGTTGATGATGTGACGGACGTGCTGATCGTGCGCCTTGAAGATGTGCTTGCAGCCGATGAAGACAGCGATGATGTGAAACGCCTGCGAGCGCAGCTGACGAGCCAAGCGTCTAGCGCCGTTGCGCAAGATCTGTTTGACGCGTTTGCCACGGATATTCAGCAACGCGCGGGTATCACTCTTGATCAAAATGCTCTCAACGCGGTGCATGCTAACTTTAATTAAAGGGTAACGCCCATGGCGCTGGTCCCCTCTTTCAACGATTTCGCCAAAGCCTATGAAGCCGGTGAAAATCAGGTCGTCTACACGCGGCTCGCGGCTGATCTGGACACGCCTGTGTCGCTGATGCTCAAGCTGACGGGGGCGCAAAAGGACGCGTTTGTTCTTGAATCTGTGACGGGCGGTGAAATACGTGGGCGTTACTCGATCATCGGAATGAAGCCGGATTTGATCTGGCGTTCCGAAGGAGAAACCGCCTCGCTCAACCGCATGGCGCGCTATGACAGTGATGCGTTCGTAGCGATGGAGCAAGCGCCGCTCGATGCGTTGCGCGCGCTGATCGCTGAGAGCCACATTGATCTGCCCGCAGACCTGCCCCAAGCGGCGGCGGGGCTTTTTGGCTATCTCGGCTACGATATGATCCGCCACGTTGAACACTTGCCAGATGTAAATCCCGATGTCCTTGGCGTGCCAGATGCAATTATGCTGCGCCCTTCCGTGGTTGCGGTGCTTGATGGTGTCAAAGGCGAAGTCACAGTTGTTTCCCCCGCATGGGTCAGCGACGGGCAATCTGCGCGCGCAGCTTATGCGCAAGCAGGCGAACGCGTGATGGACGCTGTGCGCGATCTCGAACGCCCGATGCCTGCCGCAACTCGTGATCTTGGCGATGCACAGGACGCCCCTGCCCCCGTGAGCAATTTTACGCATGAAGGGTATTTGAGCGCGGTCGATAAGGCGAAAGAATACATCAAAGCGGGTGACATCTTTCAGGTGGTGCCGTCCCAGCGTTGGTGCCAGGAATTCAAACAGCCACCATTTGCTTTGTACCGTTCTTTGCGACGCACGAACCCGTCGCCCTTCATGTTCTATTTCAACTTTGGCGGCTTTCAGGTGGTCGGTGCATCCCCCGAAATCCTCGTGCGCGTGTTCGGCAATGAAGTGACCATCCGCCCGATCGCAGGCACCCGCAAACGCGGCGCGACACCTGAGGAAGACAACGCTTTGGAAGCAGACTTGCTCGCCGACGAGAAAGAGCTGGCAGAACACCTAATGCTGCTCGATCTGGGCCGCAACGATGTGGGCAAGGTCGCCAAGATTGGCACAGTACGCCCCACGGAAGAATTCATCGTGGAGCGGTATTCTCACGTCATGCATATCGTGTCCAATGTAGTGGGCGAATTGCATGAAGACGAAGACGCGCTCAGTGCGTTCTTCGCGGGTATGCCTGCGGGCACAGTTTCCGGTGCACCAAAGGTGCGCGCAATGGAGATCATTGACGAGTTGGAGCCTGAAAAGCGCGGCATTTATGGCGGCGGTTGCGGATATTTTTCTGCGGGCGGCGATATGGACATGTGCATCGCCCTGCGCACAGCGGTGGTGAAGGACGAAAAGCTCTACATCCAAGCGGGCGGCGGCGTGGTCTATGACAGCGACCCTGAAGCGGAATATATGGAGACGGTGCACAAGAGTGGCGCAATCCGGAAGGCCGCTGAAGACGCGAGCCGTTTTACGGGCAACGGCAACTCCTAAGAGTTTTGCTTTGAAACCAGACATTCTGCGTTAAACTCCCCTCATTATACAAATGAGGATTTTCTTATGCGCTTGATTTCACTCGCTTTGCTTGCCGCTCTTGCGGCCCCTGTTGCCTATGGTGCCCCCACTCAAGACGATATAGCTGCTGCGCGGCTCGCCTATATTGCTGGCGATTACAATGATGCCTTGAAGGTGATCCAAGAGGGTGCCGACGCAGGCAACGCGATGGCGCTGAATATTCTGGGTGCGGCGTATCAGGATGGTCATGGCGTGGAGCAGGACACAAGCAAAGCTGTGGAACTCTTTGAACAAGCTGCAAAAGCAGGTGAAGTACGCGCATTTTTCAATCTTGGGACGCTCTTTGCGGAAGGGTCAGAGCCATTCGAAATAGATCGCATCCGTGCGGCCAAGGAATTTCAAAGCGCAGCGGATCAAGGCTACGGCCCCGCAATGACCGCATTGGGACGCTTGCAAGAAACCGCTGAACCAGCCAACCATGAACAAGCCGCCTATTGGTATGAAAAAGGTCACAAAGCCGGTGATGTTATCGGCACGACGAACCTTGCGCACGCTTATGTCAAAGGACGTGGGCGAGAAGAAAATTGAATCCGCGCGCGTGTCCTTTATACTGAGGCCGCATCTCGCGGATATCCAAGTGCCTTCAATGACTTAGGCGTTATGCACGAGGAAGGCTACGGCGTGCATATGGACCAACTCACTGCTTACAGTTTTTATTTGCAAGGTGTGAAAGGGAACTACCCCAAAGCGGGCAAGAACATCGCGCAATTGATCATCAAAGCGCGCTTTCCATGGTCGTCAAAACATGCCGCTTTAGGCTATTGCATATGGGCCGTACGCAACGCGTCTGAGACTGAAAAAACCGGTTTCCAGGAAGATTGCGAAAAATTGGTGACCGAGGTTAACCCAGATGCGGACATGCGCGCGCGCGCCGAGCGTTTCGCGGATCAATTGTAACCCGCGTTAACCTTCGGGCGCATCGTCCTGTTTCAAGACTTTGCTGACAGGCACCAAAGCGACACGGCTGGCGCGGTCCGCAAGACCCCAGATCAGCAGTGCAGAGATCGTTTCTGCCTGCAAACGCCCCATCATCACAACGCCCCCCTCTTGGCCCGCGCGAAACGCAGCTTGATCCAAGAAGCGACGCATCACACTGGCGGATTGTCCGTTGCCGTCAAAGTCGCGAAAAACCGTTCCAGCAGGGATGCCTTCGCGCTCTGCGAGTTTGCGCGCCGTGTTCAGTCCGCTCTTTTGCAAAAGCATACCGTGACCACTGGCCAAGATGATTTGAGTGAGTTGATCCGCCATTTCACGGCTCGTTTGCACACCCGTTTCCACACCCTCCAAGATGCCAACGGCTTCGGGAACGGCTGCCAAATGCGCGCTCATCGCGACTTCCACATCTGACGGCGTTGCGCCGCGTGGCATGTCCACAAGTGCCAGCACTTCAAACCCTTTGTCGCGGTAGATCTTCATCCGGTCCGTCGCATTGGGCTGGCTGGTATCGACCGCAAATGTCAACGGATAAGGGAAAGACTCCAAAGCTTCGACACCGAGATTTCCATCGCCCGTGTCGATCAACACAATCGCCATGCGTGGCTTGTCGCCCTCAATCTGGAATGTAGAAGCAAAACGCTCAAAAGGCGGTGGCGCGACGGCGCTTGGCGCAGCTGCATCCGCATCACCATCATCGTCGTTGGACAATGTCGGAAGACGACCTGTCGTTACAGCAGGCGCGAGATCGCCAACCGTACCCTCGGGTTTGGGAAGCGCTGCAATGATTTCATCTGTGATACTTTCAGAGGTTTGCGCATTGGCGGTCTCTTCCTCGCTCAGTTCTTCTGTAGGTGTTTCGGCAGCTTGCAAAGGTTCTACTGGCGCGGCTTCTGGCTCGCTTGCGACCTCTGGCTCTGCTTCGGCAGTGGGTTCCGCGCGCGGCTCTGGCTCAACGGTTGGATCAAACACCTCGTCGTCTGCTTGCGCTGTCTCTGCTTCTTCCACCGCAGGTTCATCCGTTTCAGCAACATCCGTGTCAGTCACATCAGCATCTGTCTGGGTAATCTCTGGCTGGGCATCCTCTGGCGCGGCGATCTCAGGTTCGTCTGCTACTGGCGCCATTTCTTCGGCAACAGGCTCCGTGCTTGCCATCGCGTCGTCTTCAGAAGCAGCGGAATTTTCCACAGGCGCGGTTTCAGTCTCAACCACTTCAGAAGGTTCGACCATATCTGGTTTTGCGACCATCGCATCGTTTGAAGCAGCCCCCGGCTTGAAGTCAGGATAAGCTAACGACAATCCACCCGCGCCAGCGACTGCAACGGCAGCCCCCCAAATCACTCCTGAAAACGCACCTTTTGCCACAATATGCCCGCCTTAACCGCTATGCTCATTTTGGTGGCAAGTTTGACCCTTTGAGGGGCGCAAGACAAGGGGCCTCTTGACCCTTGCCCACTGACCTGAACATGTATGTGCCAACTGTGCCCGCTTTGCGCGCTATTTGGGATTGCTTGAGAGATTTCATGCTGCTTTTGATCGATAATTACGACAGCTTTACATATAACCTCGTTCATTATCTGGGCGAGCTTGGCGCAGATGTGAAAGTGATCCGCAATGACGCGATGAGCGCGGCGGAAGCGATGGCGCTTGATCCTGCGGGTGTTTTGCTCTCTCCGGGTCCAAAAGCGCCGGCTCAGGCTGGGATTTGTCTTGAAATGGTGCGTTTGGCGGCCGAGACGAAAACACCGCTTATGGGCGTGTGTCTAGGGCATCAAACCATAGGAGAAGCCTTTGGTGGGCAGGTCGTGCGCTGCCACGAGATTGTGCACGGCAAGATGGGTCAGATCAAACACACGAACTCGGGCTTGTTCGAAGACATCCCAAGCCCGTTTGCAGCGACCCGGTATCATTCGTTGGTGGTGGATCGCGCAAGTTTGCCCAATTCACTCAAGATCACCGCTGAACTAGACGATGGCACCATCATGGGATTAGAGCACGCAGATCTGCCGATCCACGGCGTGCAGTTCCATCCTGAATCCATTCGCTCTGAACATGGGCATGCGATGTTGAAAAATTTCCTCAAGACGATGAAGGTTCCCGCATGAGCGACGCGCTAAAACCCCTGATTGATGCTGCTGCGGATCGTGCTTTGACGCGCTCTGAGGCAGAAGCCGCCTTTGAAATCCTGTTTACGGGCGAAGCCACCCCGAGCCAGATCGGTGGATTGCTGATGGCGATGCGGACGCGCGGTGAAACGGTGGATGAATATGCCGCTGCCGCCTCTGTGATGCGCGCGAAATGCAACGCGGTAAAAGCCCCCGCTGGTGCAATGGATATCGTTGGCACAGGCGGTGACGGTAAAGGAACACTTAACATCTCGACCGCGACCGCGTTTGTTGTTGCTGGTGCGGGCGTGCCAGTGGCGAAACACGGCAATCGCAATTTGAGTTCGAAATCGGGCGCTGCGGACGCGCTTGGCCAGATGGGCATTGACGTTATGGTCGGTGTTGATGTGGTGGAAGCCGCACTCGCCAACTGCGGCATCGCGTTTATGATGGCCCCCATGCACCATCCCGCAACGCGTCATGTGATGCCTACGCGCGCAGAGCTTGGGACGCGCACCATCTTTAATATTCTTGGCCCTTTGACCAATCCTGCAGGTGTGAAACGCCAGCTGACCGGTGCCTATCGCCGTGACTTGATCCGCCCGATGGCCGAAATCTTGGGCCAGCTTGGATCAGAGGCCGCATGGCTCGTACATGGCAGCGATGGCACGGATGAACTCAGCATCGCGGGTGTCTCTTGGGTGGCGGCACTCAAAGATGGTGAGATCAGTGAATTCGAAGTGCTGCCGAGTGATGCAGGTCTGCAAGAGCATCCGTTCGAGCACATCATGGGCGGTACGCCTGAAGAAAACGGCGTCGCGTTCCGTGCGCTTTTGGATGGTGAGCAGAATGCGTATCGCGATGCTGTATTGCTCAACAGTGCGGCGGCCTTGCTGGTGGCTGGCAAAGTGAGCGATCTTAAAGCAGGTGCAGAATTGGCACGCGAGAGCATTGATAGCGGTGCCGCCAAAGCTAAGATTGAAGCGCTCGCGGCAGCAACCCAAGCGTAACCCCGATTTTTCGTCGAAAAATCACGCCCTATTGATAGGACACCGACATGACGCAAACCGCTCTAGATCGCATCAAAGCGTATAAACTCGAAGAAATCATTGCTGACAAAGCGGCCAAACCGCTCGAGGCCGTCGAATCTGAGGCCCGCGCAGCCAGCCCGACCCGCGGCTTTGCGGACGCTTTGATGCGTGCTTCGCGTGAAGGGTATGGCTTGATCGCTGAGGTCAAGAAAGCCTCGCCTTCCAAAGGGTTGATCCGCGAAGACTTCGACCCTGCCTCCCTCGCGCAAGCGTATGAAAAAGGCGGCGCAACCTGTTTGTCAGTCCTCACAGACACCCCAAGCTTTCAAGGTGCCAAATCTTTCCTTACCGCTGCACGCGATGCCGTGGCACTGCCCGCTTTGCGCAAAGATTTTATGTATGACACCTACCAAGTCGCCGAGGCCCGCGCGCTTGGGGCAGATTGCATTTTGATCATTCTCGCCTCTGTTTCTGACGCCCAAGCGGCAGAGTTGGAAGCCTGCGCATTTGAATGGGGCATGGATGTTTTGCTCGAGGTTCATGACGCCGCAGAGCTGGAACGCGCTTCTGCACTAAAATCGCCACTGATGGGCATCAACAACCGTAACCTTAAGACGTTCGAGACCTCACTGGACACCACACGTGAGTTAAGCCGCATGGTCCCTGAGGATCGCCTGATCATTTCCGAGAGCGGATTGTTCACCCCCGCAGACCTCGCTGATATGGCGCGTTATGGCGCGCGCACTTTCTTGATTGGCGAAAGCCTGATGCGCCAGGAGGATGTCGAAAGCGCCACGCGCGCATTGCTTACAATTCCCGCATCTAGTGCAGGAATGGGCGCATGAGCGGACTGACCCATTTCAACGCCAAAGGCGAAGCGCATATGGTCGACGTCTCTGAAAAAGAGATAACATCGCGCGTTGCCACTGCGACGGGTTGGGTGCGTATGAGTACTGAAGCGTTTGAGATCATTTCCTCAGGCCGCGCGAAAAAAGGCGATGTGCTCAGCGTCGCGCAGCTTGCCGGCATTATGGGCGCGAAAAAGACGCCTGATTTGATCCCTTTGTGCCATCCTCTGCCTATCGCAAAGGTCGCGCTTGATCTCGAGCTCGACGCTGCACTCCCCGGTGTGCAAATCAGCGCAACGGTCAAAACCACAGGCCAAACAGGCGTCGAAATGGAAGCCCTCACCGCCGTCAGCACCGCTGCTTTGACCGTTTATGACATGATAAAAGCCGTGGACAAAACGATGGAGATTGGCGGCATTCATGTCACTTTGAAAGACGGCGGAAAATCCGGCCGCTTTGAAGCGAAATGATCTCTGTTGAACAAGCGTTAGAACAGCTTTTTGAGCTTGTTGAACCGCTTGAGAGCGAAGCTGTTGCGCTCGCCTCTGCCCATGGTCGCACGTTGGCAAAGCCGGTGTCGGCCAGGCGCGACCAGCCCCCCTTTCCTGCCTCTGCGATGGATGGATATGCGATCCATAAGAGCGATTATCAGGTGGGTCGCACTCTTAAGGTGATTGGTGAAGCCGCAGCTGGTGCGCGTTTTGAGTACAAAATATTCGAAGGGGAAGCGGTTCGTATCTTCACTGGCGCGCCGGTGCCCACTGGTGCCGATTGGATCGTGATCCAAGAGGACATTGACGCGATTGGTCGCCAGATCACCATCCGCGAAACAAGTGAGACGAAAAGCTATATTCGCCCAGCTGGCGCAGATTTCAAAACCGGACAAACACTTGATGCGCCGCAGGTTTTGACACCGCAGTTGATTGCTTTGCTCGCTTCTATGAATATCGCAAACGTAAGCGTGACGCGCCAACCGGAAGTGGCGATTATTTCGACAGGGTCGGAACTGGTGATGCCCGGTGAAATTCCCAGCGACGATCAAATCATCGCTTCTAACACCTTCGGCCTTAAGGCTATGTTGCAAGCGAGCGGTGCAAAGGTGCGCGTACTCCCCATCGCTCATGACACCGCGCCCGCCTTGCGCACCGCCTTTGCGCTCGCTCAAGGTGCGGATCTGATATTAACCATAGGTGGAGCTTCTGTCGGGGATCATGACCTCGTTGCGGGGATCACCCAAGAACTGGGCATGCAACGTTCGTTTTACAAAGTTGCCATGCGTCCGGGTAAACCCCTTATGGCGGGCAAATTGGGGAATGCCGCAATGATTGGTTTGCCGGGGAATCCAGTCTCTGCAATGGTTTGCTGTACTATTTTCGTTATTCCTGTTGTGCGCGCGATGCTTGGGTTGGGCATGGCCCCCGCCCCCCAAAGACATGCCAAGCTCAAGACAGAAATGCCCATAAATGGACCACGTGCACACTATATGCGCGCGCGCATCGAAGATGGCATCATCACCCCGTTCGAGCGTCAAGACAGCGCTTTGTTAACCGTACTGGCGGAGGCCAACGCGTTGTTGCTGCGCCCACCGCATGACCCTGCGAAACAAGCGGGCGAGGATGTCGCGTTTGTTCCTCTTTAACGGAGCTGAACAAATAGTTGACACAAAACAAGAACATCGATAGAACAAAGCAAAACTGCACAGCCGGAGGATGCAGAGATGCTGACCAAAAAACAGCTCGATTTGCTAGAGTTTATCAATAAACGCATGCAGCGGAACGGTGTTCCCCCTTCGTTTGATGAGATGAAAGAAGCGCTGGATTTGCGTTCTAAATCTGGCATCCACCGCTTGATCACGGCTTTGGAAGAGCGCGGTTTTATTCGCCGCCTTGCCCACCGTGCGCGAGCGATCGAAATCGTGAAGCTTCCTGACAGCATGGGCATGTCCCCTGCGGGCTTTGTGCCGCGTGTTGTTGAAGGCGGTAAACCTGACGTTCCCGCGCCACGCGGTGCGATGGCTGTAGAAGCCGTCCAAGCCGTTGAGTTGCCTGTTATGGGCCAGATCGCGGCGGGTGTCCCGATTGAAGCTATCGCGCATGCTTCGCACAATGTGGCGGTTCCCAGCCAGATGCTCTCTGGTCCAGGAGAGCACTATGCCCTTGAAGTTAAAGGCGATTCCATGATCGACGCAGGAATCAACGATGGTGATACTGTTGTGATCCGCGAAACCAATACGGCGGACAATGGCGATATAGTTGTCGCCTTGGTCGAAGATCAGGAAGCCACGCTCAAGCGTTTTCACCGCAACGGAACAACCATCGCTTTGGAAGCGGCCAACCCCGCTTACGAGACACGTTTCTTCGCGCATGAGCAGGTGAAGGTCCAAGGGCGTTTGGTTGGCTTGATCCGCAGCTACTAGAAATCAAAACGCTGTTTACGCAGCGCTTTGTCATTCCACACTCGACGGCCTGCCATTTGGCGGGCCGTTTTTATGTCTAACGTACCGTCGTCCAACAGCTTGACCGCGACGCTACCCGTTTCGCGCAGACGGGTTTGATCGAACACAGTGCAATTTACTGCCCCCTCAAATTTCTCAGAAAAAACAACAATGTCAGCAGCATTGCACCCAGTGAACGCGCGCAGCCCGCGTTTGCCTGATGCGGCATGAACCTGCCCCGTGCCTAATTGTATCATGCGATCTTTTGGCCAACCCAACGCTGCAACCTTCTGAAAGCGCGCGTCACCGTCATTTTCCAACCAAACGCTTGCGACAAACCCTGATCCCTTGTCCTTGCTCAACACACGACCTTGGTCTTTCAAAACACCCACCAAAACACCCGTGTCCGAAATGAGGACATCTGGGCGCTCAACTGTGACCCAGCCAAAAAGAGCCAAGCAAATCGGCACCAGTCCAACAAACCGCGCGCGCGTGGCCATCAAAGCAAGCGCGAGCAATCCCAAGCACAGCGCAAAAAGTGCCCAAGAGGGTGGCGCAGGCACTTTGTTGATCGCGCCCTCCCAATGCGAGACTTCATGCGCCACGCCCAAGATCCAATCGAGCCCCCACCCCATCGCGCGCAACGGCATCCATTCCAATCCAAAGGGTAGAAAACAGATCGCGAGCACGGCCAAAGGGATCACCCATATGCCCATAAGCGGCACCGACAATAGGTTTGCGATCAATCCGAATTGCGCGATATTGTTGAAATGCGCCGCTGCGATGGGCAAGGTCGCCAAGCCTGCGACTGCGGACGAAATGACCGTGCCCGAGACCAAATTCCAAAGGAAACTCTTTGGTGGCTTGCCCGCATTGCGCTGACTCAACGCGTTGAACACAACAACAAGCGCTGTTGTTGCCGCGAACGACATCTGAAACCCAGGCCCCGTAATCGCCTCTGGGCGTCTCAGCAAGATGATCATCGCCGCTAAGGCCACAGCACGCAAACTGATCGCGCGGCGCTCGAGCATCACCGCGCCCAAAGCGACTGCCGCCATCACAAACGCGCGCTCCGTCGCAACGGAACTGCCCGATAGCCCCAAGTATCCGGCAGCCGCAATCAGTCCGCCGACCGAGGCCAGTTTTTTCACCATGCTGCCCGTCGCGAGTGCTGGAATGAGCGACAAACCAAAGCGTAACGCAGCAAAGACAAAGCCCACCAAGAGCCCCATATGAAGCCCCGAAATCGCGAGTAAATGCGCAAGGTTACTATGACGTAAATCATGCAAAGTTTCTTGACTCAACCCGCTGCGATCGCCTGTCATCAAAGCGGATGCAAACGCTCCTGTTTGACCGTTCAAATGTTGCGTGACCTTGTCCGATAGAGCGAGGCGTAACTTGAAAAAGCTAAATGCGTCAGAGGGATACGCCGCCAAAAGCAAAGGCACACGCGTATATCCGACACCGCCCGTTTGCGTAAACCAAGCATGCCGCTGAAAGTCGAAACCGCCCGGCTCTGCGGGGCCCGACGGGGGCGATAGATGCGCCGTTGTAATGACACGCGCACCCGCTGAGGGCCTTTGCTCTGCATAAGATCCATATAGCGAAATGCGCACGCGTGCAGGAGTTTCGCGTGGGGACATTCGCGCCAAAGTCACACGGTCCAAAGTCACCCGTAAAGCACCAGAAGCAGAGCGATCCAATCCAATCACGCGCCCTTCTACGGGGCCATAATAGCGCCAGTTCAAAACAGGGGCCGCCACCTGCGTGCTGCGCCATGCAGCCGCGGCAAACCCAAATGCCACCAGAGCCGTGAGCCAAAAAACGGGCCGCAAGATCTCAGGTCCGCGGAAAACCAAACCTAGGCTCAAGCAGCCGACCAAGAAAGACGCCCAGACCAAAGCCGCTCGCGGCTCAGCGCCCATTTGAAAGAACAACAAAATCCCCATGCCAAACACAACCGGCGCAAACAGGAAGCCTTGGCCAAGCTCTGCGCTCAGCGCGCTTTGCATGTCGCGGATGAGGCTCATTGGGGTCCTTGTCCTTGCGCGGTTCCAAAGCTATCAGGTTTGCAACTCTACCCAATTTATACTTACCGAAAGGTTAACCGCGCTATGTCCGCTGATGTTGTCACTCGTTTTGCCCCCTCGCCCACGGGCTACCTTCATATCGGCGGTGCGCGCACGGCCTTGTTCAACTGGCTCTATGCACGTGGTCGCGGTGGAAAATTCTTGCTGCGCATCGAGGACACAGATCGCGCGCGTTCCAACCCCGAAGCGACGGCTGCTATCTTGCATGGCATGGCATGGCTTGGCCTGGATCACGACGGTGATGTGATCAGCCAGTTCGAGCGCGCGGATCGTCATGCTGAAGTGGCCAATGAGATGCTCGCGGCAGGCAAGGCGTTCAAATGCTTCGCCACTCAGGACGAGATTGAAGCCTTTCGCGAGGCCGCGCGTGCAGAGGGGAAATCAACACTTTATCGAAGCCCTTGGCGCGATGCGGACGCAAGCACACACCCTGATCTGCCATACGTGATCCGCGTCCGCGCGCCTGAGGGTGGCACAATGGTGATCCGCGATGAGGTGCAGGGCGATGTGAAAATCGGGCATGATCAGCTGGATGATATGATCTTGCTTCGCTCCGATGGCACGCCTGTTTATATGCTGGCCGTTGTCGTTGATGATCACGACATGGGTGTCACGCATGTTATTCGTGGAGATGATCACCTTAGCAACGCGGCGCGTCAGATGATGGTCTACGAGGCGATGGGCTGGGAAGTTCCCGTTTTCGCGCATATCCCGCTGATTCATGGACCTGATGGCAAGAAACTCTCCAAACGCCATGGCGCTCTGGGGGCGCAAGAATATCAACTGATGGGCTACCCTGCTGCGGGCATGCGCAACTATCTCGCGCGTCTGGGGTGGAGCCACGGCGATGACGAGTTCTTTTCCGATGCGCAGGCGAAAGAGTGGTTCGATCTGGATGGAATCGGCAAATCCCCTGCCCGTTTTGACACGAAAAAACTGGAACATCTTTGTGGTCAGCAT
>Ga0206127_1003720_pt1 | contig 13874 bp, 10 predicted proteins | sample Helgoland_Spring_6_FD_148646 | JGI IMG/M metagenome (GOLD analysis project Ga0206127, IMG submission 148646) | Pelagic subsurface seawater microbial communities from Kabeltonne, Helgoland, North Sea - Helgoland_Spring_Bloom_20160419_1 | ecosystem: Environmental > Aquatic > Marine > Epipelagic ...
TTGAACCCGCGGATGACGTATTGGCATAGGTGTCCAGAATGGTTGGGGATTCTTGTTCTGTAGGATCGCGGCCCAATACCCGCCGGGCGATCAAGTCGTTCATGTTGCGATTTGCTTGATGCAGCCATAAGCGACTCAATTGCTCGGGTTGTAGATCTAGATCTGCTAGCTGCGTATTAATTTGTTGAGCAACGGCCGGGCAAACCTCTTTGAAAACCTTACGGCCCTCCTGCACAAAGAGCTTATCGACCGTGCCAACGCCGCGCTCATCCGTGCGATTCATGAAGCCAAAATTATTGCGAATATTGTTTGAAAATATGGTCTGCAAGCGAGTATCAACAATCTCAAAGTTCGAGCTTGATTGCGCCACATCCTTTGCTTCAATAATGACTGCGGTCGCGACGTCACCAAAAATGAAGTGGGCATCTCGATCTCGGAAATTCAGGTGTCCGGTACAGATTTCAGGGTTAACCATTAAAATTCTTTGGGACGAACCCGCACGAATTGAATCTCTCGCCTGCGCAATGCCAAAGGTTGCAGAGGAGCAGGCCACATTCATATCAAAGGCGAAGCCTTTTGCTCCCAGTGCGTCTTGTATCTCTACGGCTATGGCAGGGTAGGCGCGCTGCATGTTGGAGGCGGCAACGATCACAGCGTCTAAATCCGAACCCTCTAGACCTGCAGCATTGAGAGCTTGCTGCGCCGCCTTGACGCCAATTTCGGCCATGACTGAGAGTTCGTTGTTGGGGCGTTCAGCCACTTGGGGTGTCATTCGGTGTGGATCAATAATCCCCGATTTATTGAGCACAAAACGGGACTTGATACCCGAGGCCTTTTCAATGAACGCTGCCGATGAATGGGTGCGGGCCTCAAGCTCGCCCTTGGCGATGGCCTCGGCATTTTCTGCGTTAAATAAATCGACCCAGGCATTAAATGCGGTAACCAGTTCGTCGTTGCTGACGGACTCCTCAGGTGTGAAAAGCCCCGTACCACTAATAACTGCATCGGTCTGCTTCATTTCCACCCCTGTGCCAATTGATAGCTCGCCAGCGGTTTAGCGCTTATCCAGCGGCATGTAATCACGCTGTTGGTAACCGGTATACAGCTGTCTGGGACGACCGATTCGATAGCTTCCCGAGATCATTTCATTCCAGTGTGCAATCCAGCCCACGGTGCGTCCAATGGCAAATATTACAGTGAACATTGACGTAGGTATGCCCAAGGCCTTCAAAATGATTCCCGAGTAGAAATCGACGTTTGGATACAGTTTTTTCTCAATAAAATAGGGGTCTTGTAGTGCTATTTCTTCAAGTCGCTTCGCAATTTCGAGCATTTCGTCGTGAATGCCTAACTCAGCTAAAACCTCATCGGCGGCTTGCTTCATCACTTTGGCCCGGGGGTCAAAGTTCTTGTAGACGCGGTGTCCAAAGCCCATAAGCCTGAAGGGGTCGTTTTTATCTTTGGCTTTGGCAATAAATTTATCAATATTGTCGACACTGCCAATTTCTTCCAACATTTTCACGACGGCTTCGTTAGCGCCACCGTGTGAGGGGCCCCAAAGTGCGGCAATTCCCGCGGCAATGCAGGCAAACGGGTTCGCCTGTGAGGAGCCAGCCAGTCGCACCGTCGATGTTGAAGCGTTTTGTTCGTGGTCAGCGTGCAACAGAAAAATACGATCAATTGCCCGAGCAATGGTGGGAGAGATTTTGCTCGGCTCGCAGGGAACACCAAACATCATGTGTAAAAAGTTAGTGGCATAGTCCATGCTGTTGTCGGGGTACATAAAGGGCTGACCAATGCTGAACTTATAACTCATAGCGGCGATGGTCGGCATCTTCGCAATCAGGCGATAGGCCGCAACCTTCCGATGGTAAGGATCGGAAATGTCTGTTGAGTCGTGGTAGAACGCCGATAGGGCGCCCACAACGCCGCACATAATCGCCATGGGGTGAGCATCTCGGCGGAAACCATTGAAAAAAGTGCGTATTTGCTCGTGAACCATGGTGTGCTGATGCATTGTGGTGACAAAGTCGTCCCGCTCAGCGGCAGAGGGAAGCTCCCCGTAAAGCAGCAGGTAGCAGGTTTCTAGATAATTACTTTCTTTGGCCAGCTGCTCAATGGGGTAGCCTCTATGGAGCAAGATGCCTTTCTCGCCGTCGATGAAAGTGATTTTTGATTCGCAGGCCGCAGTCGAGGTAAAGCCGGGGTCGTAGGTGAAAAGTCCGTTGCCAGTAAGACTCCCAACACCAACAACATCTGGGCCTAACTCGGCTTGAAAAACCGGCAGATCAATGGTGTCAACGGATCCATTTCCGTGATCTATCGACAATGTGGCTTTTTTATCACTCATCAGTAATTCCTGGGACAGCGGTTGCGGGAAGCGCCAAACTATATGCCCCGCTCAGAGAAAGTCAATTTAGATTGCAAACAGTAGAGTTATTTGAAACGGTTTGAAACATAAAATTGTCAGCGGTGTGACGTAAGCATATAATGTGCCGCGGCGTTTTATGCCTTCAACTCGTTAACGCAAGGAGCCACCCTTTGAAACCTACGGTCAGCAAGGACAAGCGTCCGGTTAATCTGGATATTGGTTCCATGCAGTTGCCTATCACGGCTTATGTTTCTATTGCACACCGCTTGTCTGGCGTGTTTTTGTTTTTGGTGAGTGGCCTCTTGGTCTGGGCCCTAGACACAAGTCTTCGCTCGGAGGAGGGGTTCAATAGTGTGGCATCGACGCTCACAATGCCCCTCAGCAAAGCGATTCTTTGGCTGATAGCCTCCGCGCTGAGTTATCACGCCTTGTCCGGGGTCAAGCACATCATCATGGACTTTGGCATTGGCGAAACGATGAAGGGTGGGGTCACGGGGGCACGTATCGTGATTGCGCTAGCGGGTACTTTAGCCGTTTTATGGGGTGTGGTCATATGGTAACGCAGGTCACTAGCTTTAGCCGTTCGGGCTTGTCCGATTGGTTAATACAACGGGTTACGAGCCTTATTTTGCTCGCCTATTTCATTTGTCTCGCTGGAATTTTGCTTGGGGGTGTTGATTACACTGCCTGGAAAGCTATGCACGAAACAACGGCCATGCGGATTTTTACCTTACTTGCAGCAATGTCCCTGGCGGCACATGCTTGGATTGGGCTCTGGGCGGTGTACACAGACTATCTTACCGAGCGAATGCTAGGGCCTCGTGGCCACTTCATTCGCAGATTTTGCCAGCTGGGAACGGTCCTTGCGCTGGTGATTTATCTGCTTTGGGTCATACAAATTTTATGGGGATGATGTTTTCTTGCTTGGATTTGGCAAGATTTGCGCTATAACCCCGCCTGACTGAGCGATTGGAGCTGAGAATGCGAACTATTTCTTTTGATGGAGTGATTGTAGGTGGCGGAGGTGCCGGCATGCGTGCGGCGTTGCAGCTTTCCCAGTCTGGCTACAAAACAGCCGTTATTTCTAAGGTATTTCCTACACGCTCTCATACGGTCTCTGCGCAAGGGGGTATTACCTGCGCGATTGCGAGCTCCGACCCCAACGACGATTGGCGCTGGCACATGTACGACACCGTTAAGGGGTCTGATTACATCGGTGACCAAGACGCCATTGAATACATGTGCTCTGTGGGGCCAGAAGCCATTTTTGAACTTGAACACATGGGCCTGCCTTTCTCTCGCACCGAAGAAGGCCGAATCTATCAGCGCCCGTTCGGTGGCCAGTCCAAGGACTACGGTAAAGGTGGTCAGGCGGCAAGAACTTGCGCTGCGGCTGATCGGACGGGGCATGCTCTGCTGCATACGCTGTATCAGAATAACGTGAAAAACGAGACGGTCTTTTTCAATGAGTGGTTTGCGGTAGATCTTGTTAAGAATCAAGACGGTGCAGTAACCGGGGTCATAGCTATTTGCATCGAGACTGGAGAGACAGTTTTCGTGAAATCGAAGGCGACTGTCTTTGCTACAGGCGGTGCAGGGCGTATCTATGCCTCCACAACGAATGCTCATATCAACACCGGGGATGGCATTGGAATGGGTCTGCGTGCAGGTGTTCCTGTACAGGACATGGAAATGTGGCAGTTTCACCCTACGGGCATCTACGGCGCTGGAACCTTGGTGACTGAGGGTTGCAGGGGCGAGGGCGGTTACCTAGTGAATAAAGATGGCGAGCGGTTCATGGAGCGCTATGCGCCCAATGCAAAGGACCTCGCTGGCCGAGATGTTGTCGCAAGGTCTATGGTTTTGGAAATTCTAGAGGGTCGTGGTTGTGGTGAGCACGGTGACCACGTGAAGTTAAAATTAGACCATTTGGGTGAAGATGTTCTGGAGTCGCGTTTGCCAGGCATTTGCGAGCTGAGCCGAACTTTTGCCCATGTCGATCCTGTGAAGGAGCCCATTCCCGTAGTGCCAACTTGCCATTACATGATGGGTGGTATTCCTACGAATGTTAACGGGCAGGCCATTACGGTCGATGCTCAGGGCAATGATCACATTATTCCCGGGCTTTACGCTTGCGGAGAAGTGGCCTGCGTTTCAGTACACGGAGCTAACCGTCTGGGTGGCAATTCGCTGCTCGATCTCGTCGTTTTTGGTCGTGCTTCTGGCCTCTTCATTGAGAGTGCTCTGCGAGACGGCATTGAACTGCGAGAATCGACGCAGAGCGACATTGATGTTGCCGGCGAACGCTTACGACACCTTAACGGGAGTCAAGGCGGAGAGAACGTCGCTGACTTACGTCGTGAATTGCAGAATGTTATGCAGAACCATTTTGGTGTGTTCCGCCGCGGTGATTACATGCAAGAGGGTATAACCAAGCTGGCAGACCTTCGCGGCCGTGTCGAAAACGTCGCGCTAGATGATAAGTCTAATGCGTTCAATACGGCGCGTATCGAAGCCCTCGAGCTGCAAAACTTGTTTGAGGTCGCCGAAGCCACAGCAGTTGTTGCCGAAGCCAGGAATGAAAGCCGCGGAGCCCATGCTCGAGAGGACTTCACTGAGCGTGACGATGAAAATTGGCTGTGCCATTCGGTTTATCACAGTGAAGGTAAGAAGGTCAGCAAGCGTGGTGTGAACTTCACGCCGAACACCGTTGAGACCTTCCAACCTCAAATTCGCTCTTACTAATTATTTGACTTGGGAGATTTAGCCATGTTGCAGGTCAGTATTTATCGTTATAACCCTGAAGTAGACAGTGCTCCTCATATGCAGGACTTCGAGTTTGATACTGAGGGTAAAGATTTGATGGTTTTGGATGTGCTTGAAGCCATCAAAGCCGGGCATGATAGTAGTGTCACCTATCGCCGCAGTTGTCGTGAGGGGGTTTGTGGCTCGGACGGACTCAACATAAACGGGAAAAACGGCCTCGCCTGCATTACCCCACTCTCTGAGACTGTTAAGAACGATAAACTTGTTGTACGGCCATTGCCGGGCTTACCCGTGATAAGAGATCTGGTTGTCGATATGAGTCTGTTCTACGCGCAGTATGAAAAGATCCAGCCGTTTTTAAAGAACAACACGCCCGCTCCAGCCATTGAACGATTGCAGTCGCCTGAAGATCGGTCTCAGCTTGACGGTCTCTACGAATGCATACTTTGCGCCTGTTGTTCTACCAGTTGCCCATCCTTTTGGTGGAACCCGGATCGATTTATTGGGCCTGCCGGTCTGCTTCAGGCTTACCGCTTTTTGGCCGACAGCCGCGATACCGCCACTGATGAGCGGCTATCAAGCCTTGATGATCCTTTCAGTGTATTCCGGTGCCATGGTATTCAGAATTGCGTCAATGTTTGCCCTAAAGGCTTAAACCCGACCAAGGCCATCGGACACATTCGCACAATGCTGCTTAACCGAGCGACCTAACTCAGGGGCGATCATTGGGTTTTGTCGACAAGGGGCGTGCTCGCCCCTTTTTAGTGCGTCCTGTTCGTACATTCTTTTATGGAATGTCATTAAGTCTTGTCACGAATAATGTGACAAAAGCACAGAGAAACAGCGCTTCATTTCTCTAGATCTAGGTGCCACACCCTACACCCGCACCCCAGTTGCGATTAAAATAACGCCGCAACACTGGGGGGCCGTATCGATCCTTGCATAAAAGGTGAGAGCGGTTAGGGTTCGCAGAGCCAGAGGCGACCCGTTAATCAAGCGGTAGAAAAGAATCACGGAGTCAGACATGGCACAACCCTCTGCCTTGCAGGGTATGTTGGAGTTGTGGGGGTCATCCCACATCTCGGGTTCAAACGCGGCTTACGTCGAAGGGTTGTACGAACAATACCTGACCGACCCTAATGCCATCGCCCCAGAATGGCGTGACTACTTCGATAGACTCCCACGCGTAAACACGCAAAATGGCGCTTTACGGGACGTTCCTCACTCTGTGGTTAGGGAGCAGTTTGCGAAGATCAGCAAAATGCGGGTCAGGACCGAGGCGACTGTTGCCCACGACTCCCAGGCCACTGAGTATGAGCGCAAGCAGGTTCAGGTTGTGCAGCTCATATCGGCTTATCGGCAACGCGGGCATCAGCAGGCTTCGTTAGACCCCTTAGACATTTATCCCAGAGAAGCTATCCCTGACCTCGATCTTGCCTTTCACCAGTTAAGTGAAGCTGATGCTGACACCGTTTTTCAGGTGGGCAGTCTGTATTACGGCGCGAGTGATGCCACCCTGCGCGATATTGTCGAGGCGCTAGAGCGAACGTATTGCAACACCATTGGCGCCGAGTTCATGCATATTGTGGACACTGAGCAGCGCCACTGGATTATGAGCCGTATGGAATCCGTTCGGTCGGCACCCGAATTTTCCCGGGAGCAGCGGTTACAGGTGTTACGGCGTTTGATCAAAGCCGAGGGCCTGGAGAAGTCTTTGGGTTCGAAATATCCGGGTACCAAGCGCTTTGGCCTCGAAGGGGGTGAAAGCCTTATTCCCATGATGTCTGAAGCAATAGAACGCGTTGGTGGTTATGGCGCCAAAGAAATTGTTATTGGCATGGCCCATCGCGGGCGCCTAAACGTGCTCATCAATATTTTGGGTAAAAACCCGGGAGAGCTTTTTGATGAGTTTGAAGGACGGGTCGAGTACAGCGGCTCTGGTGATGTCAAATATCATCAGGGTTTTTCTTCCAACGTAATGACGAGCGGGGGTGAGGTCCACCTTGCCTTGGCCTTCAATCCCTCGCATTTAGAGATTGTTTCTCCTGTTGTTGAGGGGTCTGTTCGAGCAAGGCAGGATCGTAGAGATGACCCTGAGGGCGATACGGTAGTGCCCATTGTCATTCACGGTGACGCTGCATTTGCGGGTCAGGGCGTTGTTATGGAAACGTTTCAAATGTCCCAGACGCGAGGCTATAAGACTGGCGGGACCCTGCATATTGTGTTGAACAATCAGGTGGGTTTTACCACCAGCCAGCGCATTGATGCCCGCTCGACCGAGTACTGCACCGATGTCGCCAAGATGGTCCAGGCTCCCATTTTCCATGTCAATGCCGATGATCCCGAAGCGGTGGTTTTTGTCACTCAGCTGGCGGTTGATTTTAGAAATACCTTCAAGCGCGATGTTGTTATTGATCTTATATGCTACCGACGGCGAGGCCATAACGAAGCCGATGAACCTGCTGTAACCCAGCCACAAATGTATGCTGCCATTAAAAAGCATCCAACGACACGTGACCTGTATGCCAAGCGGCTCATTGCCGAGGGAATACTCAGCGAGGCAGAAGATAAGGATTTAATGGCTCGCTACCGTGAATCCCTAGAGCGAGGAGAACCTCTCGTCAGCACCTTAGTTATGGAGCCCAATAAGTCGCTATTTGTCGACTGGGCACCGTATCTGGGTCATGAATGGACTGTCGAATGCGACACTCGATTTCCACTAGGCAAGCTGAAAATATTGTCAGAGCAAATTGCAAGTGCCCCTGAGGGGTTCGCTGTGCAGCGGCAGGTTACTAAACTGTTGGAGGATCGGCGCAAGATGGGGGCTGGTGCTCAGGAAATTAACTGGGGTTTTGCCGAAATAATGGCCTACGCCACACTACTGGTGGAAGGTTTCCCCGTGAGAATGACAGGGCAAGATATTGGGCGCGGTACGTTTTCACACCGTCATGCCGTTATTCACAATCAAAAAGAAGAGGGGCGCCATATTGCCCTGCAGCACCTCGAAAGCGATCAAGCCGATTTCCGTATTTATGACTCGTTACTATCCGAGGAGGCGGTATTAGCCTTCGAGTACGGCTATGCAACGACATCGCCTACCGGCCTTGTGATTTGGGAAGCCCAGTTTGGCGACTTTGCCAACGGTGCCCAGGTTGTTATTGACCAATTTATTGCGAGCGGCGAGCATAAGTGGACGCGGGTTTGCGGTTTGACCATGTTGCTTCCCCATGGCTACGAGGGGCAAGGCCCTGAACATTCATCAGCGCGACTCGAGCGTTATCTACAAATGTGTGCGGAGCAGAACATGCAGGTCTGCATGCCAACCACTCCGGCGCAAGTTTTCCATATGCTGCGTCGTCAAGCCGTTAGGCCTTTACGTAAGCCGCTGATTGTCATGTCCCCCAAAAGTTTGTTGCGTCACAAAGAAGCCACTTCATCCCTAGAAGAGCTCGCCGACGGTAGGTTTGAGACAGTTCTCGATGAAACTGACAACCTAGATCCAACTTCGGTTAAGCGGGTCATTCTTTGCTCTGGCAAGGTGTTCTACGACCTGCGAGCGGCACGTCGAGAGCGAGAAATAGACAATATTGTGATCATTCGCATTGAACAGCTATACCCGTTTCCCGAAGACGACCTAGCGAGGGTGATTAGTCCATACATCAATATCGAAGACGCGATCTGGTGTCAGGAAGAGCCCATGAACCAAGGTGCTTGGTATGCGAGCCAACACAATATGCGTCGCGTAATTCAGCGTCACAAGGTTGATGTTTATTTGCGATATGCCGGCAGGGAGGCGTCAGCCTCGGTCGCAGCAGGCTATACGGCATTGCACCTTAGACAGCAGGAAAGTTTTATAAACGAAGCCCTGGGCCCTATGCCCTGGGGTAATTGATCAGGTTTTAGGTAGGAATACATCATGGCAATTGAAATTAAGGCACCGGCATTTCCTGAATCCGTCGCCGATGGTGAGGTCGCGGTTTGGCACAAAGCTGAGGGCGATGCGGTAGCTCGTGACGAGTTGCTGGTGGAAATAGAAACCGACAAAGTGGTGATGGAAGTCGTTGCCCCCGAGTCGGGTGTGCTCACGTCCATTGTTGCAATCGAAGGTGAAACCATCGAGAGCGAAGCGCTGCTGGCGGTGCTGGAAGCCGGTGAGGTAGCCCAGCCTGTGACCAGCAGCGAGCCGTCCTCCCAAAATGATGCGCCAGAGGCATCAGAGAGCACTGACAGCACTATGGGGCCTGCGGCGCGAGCCATGGTCGATGAGCATGGCCTCGACCCTAGCGTGATAGAAGGTTCGGGTAAGGGTGGCAGGGTGACTAAAGAAGATGTGACGAAGCATCTGAAAAATACCAGCCAATCATCTTCAGCTCAGGCCCAATCTGCGCCGCCGGCAGCCAATGTTGCCCCAGTGGCGAGCCCGTCTGCCGATGCCTATGCGCCCTCCAGCGAACGCGTTGAGAAGCGTGTACCCATGACCCGCATGCGCTCGAGGATTGCCGAACGCTTACTCGAGGCTAGCCAGCAGACGGCAATGCTGACGACTTTCAATGAAGTCAATATGGCGCCGCTGATGAAGCTGCGCAGTCAGTACAAAGAGAGCTTTGAAAAAGCGCATAACGGAACGCGACTGGGTTTCATGGGATTTTTCGTTAAGGCTTGCTGTGAAGCGTTGAAACGTTATCCCGCAGTTAATGCCTCTATTGATGGCAACGATGTGGTCTATCACGGGTATCAAGACATTGGCGTGGCGGTATCTACAAATGATGGACTCGTTGTGCCGGTGCTCCGAGATGCCGACTTCATGAGTATTGCCGATGTCGAGGCGGCGATTAGAGCCTTGGGGCTGAAAGCTCAAGATAAAAAGTTAACCATTGAGGAGATGACCGGTGGCACGTTTACGGTATCAAATGGTGGTGTGTTTGGTTCTTTGCTATCAACGCCAATATTAAACCCACCCCAGACGGGCATACTGGGCATGCACACCATTCAGGAACGGCCCGTTGCTGTAAATGGAGAAGTGGTTATTCAGCCCATGATGTATTTGGCGCTGTCCTACGATCATCGTCTTATAGATGGCAAAACCGCCGTGCAGTTTTTAGTTACTGTGAAAGGCTTTATCGAAGACCCTGCACGTATTCTTCTTCAACTCTGATGACATCCTGCACAGGAAACAGAACATGACAGCATCATACGACGTAATTGTTATTGGTTCAGGTCCAGCAGGCTACGTCTGCGCTATTCGTTGCGCTCAGCTTGGTAAGAAAGTGGCCGTTGTAGAACAGTGGGCAGATGATAAAGGTAAGCCGGTGTTGGGTGGGACTTGCTTGAATGTCGGCTGTATTCCGTCGAAAGCGCTGCTGGACAGTTCGCACAAGTTTCAAGAAGCAAAGGAACATTTTTCCGATCACGGTATCGGCCTTGGCGAGACACAGATCGACGTTGCAACAATGATGCAGCGCAAAGATAAAATTGTGGGGCAGCTGACCGGCGGCGTCGCGGGTTTGTTGAAGCACAACGAGATCGACGTTGTTCAGGGCCGCGGCAAGTTACTCGCGAATCGAAAGGTGCAGGTTCACGCTACGGATGGCACTGAAACGGTCCTCGAGGCTGAAAATATTGTACTGGCAGCCGGATCGCTTCCTATTGATATTCCTGTTGCACCGGTTGATCAGACCCACATTGTTGATTCTACTGGAGCCTTGATATTTGATGCGGTTCCAAAACGCTTAGGAGTCATTGGTGCGGGTGTCATAGGGCTTGAATTAGGCAGTGTTTGGGGGCGTTTGGGAGCCGAGGTGGTTCTCCTGGAGGCCATGGACAGCTTCTTGCCTTCTATGGACGCGCAGATCGCTAAAGAAGGTCAGAAACTGTTTAAAAAACAAGGGCTGGATATTCGACTTGGTGCCCGCGTAACGGGTTCCGAGGTCATTGAAGGGCAGGTGCATGTCACCTACGCAACGGGTGACGATACACATACTGAGGTCTTCGATAGACTGATCGTATCAGTGGGGCGCAGACCGCAAACGGGCGAATTGTTTGCTGAAGACTCAGGGGTCACTATGGATGAGCGTGGCTGCGTCTTTGTCAACGATGTCTGCTCTACTGAGGCGCCGGGGGTTTGGGCTATCGGTGATATGGTTCGAGGCCCCATGTTGGCGCACAAGGGTTCTGAAGAGGGCGTAATGGTTGCTGAGCAAATTGCTGGGCATCATCACCCTTTAAATTACGATTTGATCCCGTCCATTATTTATACGCACCCTGAGATTGCCGGTGTTGGTAAAACCGAGCAAGAGCTGAAGGCCGAGGGTGTCAAATTTAAGGCGGGTACCTTTCCTTTCGCGGCTATAGGCCGTGCGCTAGCGGCTGGAGACAGCGATGGCATGATCAAGATCATTGCTGACGAAGCGACGGATCAGATACTGGGCGCTCATTGCGTAGGCCCATCAGCGGCTGATCTCGTACAGCAGCTGCTGATAGCTATGGAGTTTGGCTCCAGTGCTGAAGATATACAGATGATGGTGTTTGGGCATCCCACACTTTCAGAGGCCGTCCACGAAGCGGCTCTGGCAGTCGATGGGAAAGCCATTCACATGGCAAATAGAAAAAAGCGCTAGGCACAAGAGCGCGCATTGGGGGAGTGGCCGTTGGTTAACTCCGCACCGAAACGAAAGAGCGGGATAATTTATGAATCTTCACGAGTATCAAGGAAAGGCGTTATTTGCCGAGTATGGTTTGCCGGTATCAATAGGCCATGCTGTGTCTACACCCGAAGAAGCACGTGCGGCTGCTGAGAAGATCGGCGGCGACAAATGGGTGGTAAAAGCGCAAGTGCATGCTGGCGGTCGAGGTAAGGCCGGGGGTGTGAAATTAGTTGATAACCCTGATGATGCAGCGGCCTTTGCCGAGCAGTGGTTGGACAAGCGGCTGGTGACCTATCAAACCGATGTCGATGGGCAGCCGGTCTCAAAAATTCTGGTAGAAACGTGCACTGATATCGACCAAGAGCTTTACTTAGGTGCGGTTCTAGATCGTGCGAGTCGCCGCATTGTATTTATGGCTTCAACTGAAGGCGGGGTAGAGATTGAAAAGGTTGCTGAGGAAACCCCAGAAAAAATTCTCCGAGCCGAAATTGACCCGCTGACCGGGCCACAGCCTTATCAAGGCCGCGAGCTGGCCTTCAAGCTGGGACTGACAGGTGTTCAGGTCAAGCAGTTTGTCGCCATTTTCGTGGGGCTGGCAAACTTATTTCAGGATAAGGATCTTGCGCTTATTGAGGTCAACCCGCTGGTAATTACCGATGCGGGTAATCTGCATTGTCTTGATGCGAAGATAGTGGCCGACTCTAACGCGCTTTACCGGCATGCCGATCTTCGTGAAATGCATGACCCATCCCAAGAAGATGCCCGAGAGGCGCACGCTGCAGAATGGGATCTTAATTACGTAGCCCTCGATGGCAGCATTGGTTGCATGGTTAACGGCGCGGGGTTGGCAATGGGAACCATGGATATTGTGAAACTTCATGGTGGAGCTCCTGCAAACTTTTTGGACGTTGGGGGCGGCGCTACCAAAGAGCGTGTCACTGAGGCTTTCAAAATTATTCTGTCTGATGAAAACGTTAAAGCGGTTTTGATCAACATCTTTGGCGGTATCGTTCGCTGTGACCTCATTGCTGAAGGCGTTATTGGGGCCGTTGAAGAAGTGGGCGTGACTGTGCCTGTAGTGGTTCGGCTTGAGGGTAATAACGCAGAGTTGGGGCAAAAGGTGTTAGCCGATAGTGGACTTAATATTAAGGCGGCCTCGAGTTTGACTGATGCGGCTGAGCAAGTGGTTGCAGCAGCAGGAGGTGCCCAATGAGCATTTTAATCGACCAAAACACTAAGGTCATTTGTCAGGGCTTCACGGGCTCTCAAGGGTCTTTTCACTCAGAACAGGCAATCGCTTACGGCACGCAGATGGTGGGTGGCGTGACACCTGGGAAGGGCGGGCAGACGCATTTGGATTTGCCTGTGTTCAATACGGTAGATGAGGCGGTGGTCCAAACGGGCGCTGACGCATCGGTGATTTATGTGCCGGCGGCGTTTTGTAAGGATTCAATCCTCGAGGCTGCAAATGCCGGGATTCAACTGATCGTTTGCATTACTGAGGGTATCCCCACTTTGGATATGCTTGAGTGCAAGGTGAAATGTGATGAGCTAGGAGTTCGTTTGATCGGCCCCAACTGCCCGGGCGTTATTACTCCGGGGGCTTGTAAAATCGGCATCATGCCGGGACACATTCATTTGCCAGGCCGTGTGGGTATTGTGTCGCGCTCGGGAACATTGACTTACGAGGCCGTCAAGCAAACAACAGATGCGGGCTTTGGTCAGTCAACCTGCGTGGGGATCGGTGGTGACCCCATACCAGGCTCAAATTTCATCGATATTTTGACGTTGTTTGAGGCAGATCCCTCAACCGAAGCTATTGTCATGATTGGCGAAATCGGGGGAACTGCTGAAGAGGAGGCCGCTGCCTTTATTAAGGATAACGTCTCCAAACCCGTTGTTTCCTATATTGCCGGCGTCACCGCGCCAAAAGGCAAGCGCATGGGTCACGCCGGAGCGATTATTTCTGGTGGTAAGGGTACAGCCGACGAGAAGTTTGCGGCCCTTGAAGATGCAGGCGTGCGAACCGTGCGCTCCCTCGCCGATATCGGCTCAGCTATGGCCGATTTAACCGGCTGGTAAATAGACCGCTG